>FZPS01000133.1_pt43 | contig 68948 bp, 63 predicted proteins | sample 1817821 | NCBI WGS metagenome assembly FZPS01 (sample SAMEA104158645, study PRJEB21678) | metagenome | place: Germany | collected 2015-04-21
TCACCTACACCATCTCCTATAATTAAATCACCTGTTACGGTTAATCCTTTTAATGTGACATTTGGTACATTTATCATTAAGTTTCCGCTATAGTCTTCTGTGTATGTACCTTCTTTGTTTATGTAGTTCTTTAGCAGGTTGTCCATCACCTGTGCAAATTCTGCCCTTGTGATGTTTTGTTTGGGGTTAATTCGACCATTTGAGCCTGCAATGTATCCTGCAGCAACAAGGGATGCTACACCATCAACAGCCCAATCGCTTATATTGTCTTTATCCGAAAACTTATCAAGTGCGTTTTCGTTTACCCCCGATAATTTGAAAGCACGGGCAAGCACAATGAATGCTTCCTCCCTGGTTATGCTGTTATCAGGATAAAGCTTGTCTCCACTTCCGATAAATGTCTTCATTTGTACTGCTTTTGACATTTCATCATAATACCAGGCATCCTTTTTTACATCAGTAAAACCATCAATAGATGATTTTTCCGTTGCTCCGAATGCCCGATTCACGATAGTGGCCATTTGTGCCCTGGTTAAATTTTCGTTCGGCATGATTTTTCCGTTGTCACCTTTTAGCAAGCCGTTTGCTACTGCGTTTTCAAGGGCTTTGGTAGACCAGTCATCCGGCATATCGGAAAACTCAGTTGCAAAAGCGTTTATTGGGAACATTGAAAGAATCATTGCCAGTGTTAACAATAAAGCCAATCTTCTTTTTCCCATTTCCTTCCTCCATTTTATTTTTATATAATTATGTTAAAAAAATTTTTGCGGCCGAACCATCATTGCATGAGATACTCATGCTTTAGACTTCAAGCTTTGCGTCCTAATTTTTCAATTAGTTTGCCAATGGAAATGTTTAGTTCTGTTGTATTTAATTATAAAACAATAAGCTAATAATTACAAGCATAAAAGCAAGAAAATACCAATTAATTACAAATAACCTTAAAAAATCCCCATAGAGGGGATTCTTTGGGTTATTAATATTGTGTTTAATATTTTATGAATTTTGAGCCCATAACTCCGCAAATGGAGCATTTTTCGGGTACTGATTTTTCAATGTTGCCGCAAACAGGGCACAGATAGTAGAATACTTCTTCTGTTTCATCTAAGTTGTCCAAGGCTTCCTGGTATAATTTTGCATGAACTTCTTCTGCCTTCATGGCAAAGGTAAATGCTCCCACTGCTGCCTTATTGCCTTCGGCTTCGGCTATCTTTATAAATTCAGGATACATGCTTTCAAATTCATATGTTTCACCGGCTTTTGCATCTACTAAGTTGTCAGCCGTCTTTCCTACCTTACCTGCCAATTCATATTCTTTTTTGGCGTGGAGTTTTTCGGCGTCGGCAGCAGCTCTAAAGAGTTTTGCCGCATTGAGCTTTCCTTCTTTTTCTGCCACAGCAGCATATATTTGGTATTTTCTTGCAGCTTGTGATTCTCCTGCAAATGCAGCCATTAAGTTTTCAAGTGTTTTGTTTTCCATAATAATTCCTCCAATTTAATTTTATATTTTTGAAAGGCATCCGGAACAGATACCCTTAAAATAAACTGTTTTTTCGTTGATTTCAAAATTATCCAAGCGGTCTGCAGCAAGCGCATCCATATTTATATCAAAGTCATAGATTTTACCGCATTTACTGCACTTAAAATGACCGTGATTATCCGTAACACCATCAAATCGCGCTTCATTTTCATCTATTATCAATGACTTTATGATATTTAACTCCGATAAGTAGTTTAATGTATTATAGATTGTGGTTTTAGATAAAGATGGTACTTCTTTTTTAAGAGCACTATAGATTTCCTCAACCGTAGGATGAGTTTTGGCGTTGTATAAGTATTCCAATATCTTCAGCCTTTGATGGGTCAGGCGTATATTTTTCTTTTTTAATTCGTTTGATAGTTCGTTCAATGTTTTCATACTTGACCTCTTTTATAATCATTTTTTCTTTGTAATGATTACAATATAATAATACTAGATAGTTTTTAGGATGTCAAGACAAAAATAAAAAAAATAAAAAGGCAGAATATCCATGACCGAATATCTGCCTTTTATTTTAAATATTATCCTCTTTATCTTCCTTATCCTTGAATGTATTATTCAATTCATACTGCATATAACTGTTTTTATCGGCTAAATCACTGCTTGAGTTAAATATTGCATCATCATTTTCGTCTTTGCGAACATTTCTGAAGCTGCTGTAATCATTCTTCATTTGCTGATATTTATGATTCATGTCTTCGTATTTATTTCTTAATTCCTTCTGGCCTTCCTGCTTTTGCTGCAGCTGCCAGTTTCGCATTTGCTTTTCGACATTTTTATACTCTTTCATGGTATCATCCTTTCATAAAGATTATTAATGATATTATTTGTTCATCCCAAAATTTTATTACAAAATAAAAATAACCTTTTATGTCATACTGAGTATATGTAAGGTTTACATAATTAAAATTATGTAAACCTATTATGTGTGCTCTAATCATTGATAATCAGTAAGGGGTTTACATAAATATTTTTATGTAAACCATGGGAAAAAGGAGGGTTTACATAAATAAATTATGTAAACCAAAATGCAGGTCAAATAAATAAGGAATATCAATACTTAAATGAAAAAGGTTTACATAATTATTTTTATGTAACCCTTTTGTCATTATTTGTTTTTTTTACAGTATTTTAATGATTTCTTGGAGTTATTTGAGGAAATGCATAGTGGTTTACATAAATTTATTTATGTAAAGCGATTGTCGTTATTTGGTCTTTTTAAAGTATTTTCATAATTTTTTGGTGTTATTTGACGAAATGCAAAATGGTTTACATAATTATTTTTATGTAAACCTGTTGTCATTATTTAGTTTTCTTTGGAATATAAATCTTGAAAAATCTATCTCCATGATGAAGATGCTGGCAACCATCAGGGCAGCACCTATATAAGACTGGAGGGAGAGAACCTCCTTTGCAAGAACAAAGGCTACGATTCCGGCAAAAACAGTTTCCATAGAGAATATTATACCCACATGAGATGCTTCAGTATATTTTTGAGCCACGCACTGAACAATAAATGCCACTCCGGTACAGAATATCGATAAAAACAAAACCGACCCCCAATATTTGGGCTGAGTTGGAAAATGAGGAGTTTCAAATATAAAAGCTAATATTAAAGTGAATACTCCGGTGGTCCCTAGCTGCAAAACTCCTAAATGAAAGGCATTCACGTCTTCAAATGTTACCGCCTTCTCCGTTATCAACAAGTGTGCCGCATAAGCCACCGCACACATGATGCATAAGAGGTCCCCCGCTAAATTGTCATAGTTAATGGAAAAATCATCTTTTAATGTCAACAGAGCTATGCCTGCAAAGCTCATCAGTATTACAAGGGCCTGCTTTTTGCCGGGCAGTTTCTTATAAATTATTGCTGATATTATAGGAGTAAAAATCACGGTAAGGCCGCATAAGAAGCCTACATTGGACAAGGAGGTATAAAGGGTGCCGAAGGTTGCCCCCAGGTAAACCAATACCAGTACCCCTCCCAAAATGAGACTGAATTTAAAGGTGCGTTTTGAAATATTCTTCAATTTTGGAAAAGCCAGCATTAGAGCAACTGCAAATGCTATTAAAAACCTGTTTGAATTTAAGGTGAATGGCCCCATATCCTCTAAACTCAAATCAGTTAAGTAATATGAAATACCCCATCCTAATGTTACCATCAACAAGGCTAAATCTGCCTTTAGTTTTGTCATAATAAGCGTCCCCTTTTTTATTTCATCCTCTATTTTATTACAAGTTCTTAAATTAAGCAATGAAATAAAAAAGAGATTCTTCGAGCTAAAGCTCTCAGAATGACAGTTTGTGAGTTATTCATAACAATGACACCTTGCGGGTTATTCATAGCAATGACACCCTTCGGGTAATTCATAGCAATGACACCCTGCCGGTATTCATAGCAATCACAATAAACCCGCCATCCTGAGTGTTAGTGAAGTATCTCATAAATCTTCAGGACTAAAACCCTAAAATTGTAATTCATATCAACGCTAAATCCGTATCTATTGTATCCCCGCTTCTAAGCCTGGTCCTCAAATTGCTGATTATTTTATCCATCTTTTCCAATTCCTTTAAGGCTTCTTTTTCTTTGGGGCCGGTTTCTATGACTTTGTAAATTCCGCCGTTTCTTATAACTATCCTTTTATCCGCCATAAGGGCTAAGCTAGGATCATGGGTTGCCATGAGAACAATTTTTTCTTCGTTAACCAATAAATTTAATGCCCTTTTTCTGTCTATTCCCGCGTTTTCGATTTCATCAATCAAGACTATGGGAGAGGTGCTTAAGATGGCCGTATCGGCAATCATTAAAGCCCTGGATTGACCCCCGCTGAGTCCTGTAACAGGTGTATCCAAATTGAATTTTTCACCTGCTAATTCGTTGGCTGCATCAACTATTTTAGAAACCACTTCCTCCTCGTTTTCAACCATCCTGCTTTTTGCATGAAGCTCCAAGAATTCCTTAACGGTTAAATCCATGATAAAGTTCATGTTTTGGGACAGCTGAGCCACAAGCTTGTTGCCGGTGGAAAATCTTATGCTGTAGTCAGGCTTTTCACCGTTTATCAATATGGCCCTGCCGGTCGGGGTATCCCTGTTTGCCGCCCATTCAATATCAGCTAAGAGCCTGCTCTTGCCGGAGCCGGTAGGTCCCACGATTGAAACAATTTCACTTTTTCTTATGGTCAGCTCATCAAAGTTTTCTCTGTTCCCGTACTTATCCCTGCCGGCCAAAATGGTTATTGAATCAACAAGGTCTTTTTCCAAACCTAAGAACTGAAGCATTTGGTTTATATATGTTTCTAAATCCGATTTTATTTTAGGAATATCTATAGCCCAATCCTCTATTTCTTCTTCGGTAAAATGGTTTAAATATTCGATTAAGGTGGAATCCTTAAAGCCTTCGACATTTAATTTGTTGTTTTCAAAGAAAGATAATATAAAAGGATACTGAGCTTCCAAGTCCTTGATTTTCTTCATTTCCAATTCTTTAATGCTTATCATTTTCTCCTCCTAGGTTCATCTTTCTCACATTGCCCATCTGGTATTCTTCACCTATCCTTGTTTCTCCCAGACAGTATGAGCACAGGGCTGAAGGCATGGGAAACCTAAGCTTACTTCCCTTTACGGTTTCTACATTTGAATCTTTATCATAAATCAAGGTGCTCAACTCAAAAGCTCCCTGACCCGTAAGCCCGTTAACGGACATAATTACGGCCTGGGGGTTCACCGAATTAACCCTTGATGCAAATACTTCCCTTTCCGCCTGGGATACAATGTCACCTTTTGTTATAACCACTATATCGGCTGATTTAAGCATGGGCCCTATTTTTTTGGGTGTGTTTATACCGCTTAAATTATCTATTACACATACGGCCTTGATATTTTTTATATAAGGGGAGCACCTGTTGCATAAGCCTGCACTTTCAGTTATCAATAAATCTAATTCTTCCTTCTGCCCCCACCTGACTACTTCTTCTATATTGCTGGCAAAAAAGTGGTCCGGACACAAGGAGCCTGAAAGTCCCTTTTTAACCGGTATTCCTGCTTTTTCATACAAGATATCATCATCTGTATAAAGGCAGTCAAATTTAACTACCCCTGCCTTAATGCCTCTTTTTCTGATTGCCTCAATAGTTTTCAAAATTACGGATGTTTTACCCGAAGAAGGAGGTCCCGATATTATTACTAAGTTCATTTATTCAGCTCCTTTAAGTGTTTCATTGAATATATTCTCGCATTTCTTTATCAGGTTCGAAATGTCATTTTCCTTTATAAAATCCCATCCAAGCCAAATATATTTATTGTCTTCCGGTATTTGGTTGTCTACTTCCGGATTCACGCTTGGCATCTTCCCCTTGTGAGACAGGATTTCTCCTGCTTCCTTTGATGCAAAGAAATCAGCTATGGGCTTAGTCTTATCTTTTGTTTCCTTCTTGGTCAGCATGAAAATAGGGCTTATGATGGCTCCGTCCTTGGGCCACACCAATTCCATGGGGCTTCCTTCCCTCACCATCCAGGTGAAGAAATAGGGCATTATGGTAATTGCCGGCCTTTCTCTTTTCATGTGTGACTTAACCATTTCTGAAGGATGCATGTTCTTCTGGAATATTCGGGCTAATTTTCTTATACCTTCTTCCCCGTAGACCTTGTATATATTCAACAATAAAGCATTGAATAAATCAAAGTCGCTTATGGGAAGGCTCACCTTGTCTTCATATTCATCCGACATTAACTCTTCCCAGGTCTCGGGAATTTTTCTTCCCTCCAGCTCATCCTTGTTGACCAAAAAGACGGCAGGAACTACACCAAGCATTGAATACTGACCGCTTGGGTCTTCAAGCCTATATTCCGAAAAGTCTTTGTTATATTTTTCAATTCCGCTTATATCTTCAAATAAATTTTCCGATTTGTACCTTCCTAAGAGGTTCTTGTCAAAAAATAAGTCAAAACCTGCAGATATAAATAAGTCCGGAATATTTTCCGAATTTTTCATCTCATCTTTTATCCAGTCAATTCCCATGGATGCAGCTTTTAATTCATAATTTAAATTGAAATCAAAATTTTGCTCCTTTAGCCACTTTTCAAAAGCTTCCAGCAAAGGAACCTTCACAGGGCAGGGAAGCACTCCGGTTATTTTTATTGTGTCTTCATACTTGTTCTGAGTCTTTTTATTCTCTTCAATTCTTTCCGTCAATTGACTTATAAAGGCTTCCGGATTAATTTTCTTGGACTTTAACGCATTTTCCAATGAAATTGAGCTTCCGAACATCTTTCTCAGGTTGTCATCCTTTAAACTTTCAAATCCCAAGGATATTAGGAGGTCCAAGGCTTCCTTATGTTTTTCGGTTATGTTGAACAAGGTATCTTTTAAATCTACACTCATAGTATCTCCTTTTTATATAAATCTTTAAGCTAATTTATTTGTGTCATCCTGAGCGTATACGAAGGATCTCATGAGATTCTTCGGGTTAAAGTTCTCGCAATGACAGTTTGTGGGTTATTAATAGCACAATTTTGTTATATGTTATATTAACACATTTTTCAGCAAATAATTGTAACATTTGTTACAAACTTTCCTTTATCCATTTAAACAATTCCATGGGTATGTCTATATCCGATACCTGAGTGATGGTTCTGAATCCTGCATTCCCGTTCACTTCGCACACTGTAAATGAATTCTTTGTAAAAAGTAAATCCACCCCGCAAAAGTCGAGGCCAATGGCCTTGGCTGCCTTAAGAGAGAGTTTTTTTATAGTATCGCTCATTTCATATTTTTCTACCCGACCTCCCAATGAATAATTGGACTTAAAGGAGGTGTCAGAAATCCTCTTCACACAGCCCAATATTCTGTCTCCCAGCACATAGGCTCGAATGTCCCTTCCATAGCTAAACTCGATATACTCCTGATAAAAGTATTCTTGGCTTGTTTTATAAACATTATTATAATCTTCTTCATTTTCAATGAGATAAACTCCCTTGCCCTGGGAGCCTTCGTTTTCCTTCATGACAAACTTCTTCTTGCCAAAGTAATTATTAATAAATTCATAGTTTTTCTCTTTCGAGAACAAATATTTTGGTGTGGTTACTTTGTTTTTAGCCAAAAGCTGGGCAGTCACGGCCTTGTTTCTTGAGTTAAACATTGACAGGGTGGAATTAACAACCCTGATTCCTAAGTTTTCAAGCTGGATGCTTATAGTGTAATTGTAATCTCTCATTATGACAAAATCGGGGAAGCTCAAAGCCTTCCCCATGTATATGAATTCTGTTTTGCCATTGGCATTTGAAATAAACAAATCATCGCTAAATACAATATCAACGGATATGCCGTTTTTTGAAGCACTTTCCTTCATCCAGCCAAAGGCATTGTTTCCGAATTTATTGTTTAAAGTCTCTTTTGGATAAATCATCCACCCATACATATGTATGTACCTCCCTTTACCCACCGGGGACGGTTCTTCGTGTACATTTGATGACACTACCCCCGTCCCCTTGTCATCAGTCGAGCTCTGCGATTCCTGCATTTAATGCATAGTAGCGTCCTTTTTGCTCCATCAGGTCATCATGGTCGCCCCGCTCTATGATTTCTCCGTGTTCAAGCACCATTATGGCATTGGAATCCCTAACCGTGGACAATCTGTGAGCTATTACAAAGGTAGTCCTTCCGGCCATCAATTTGTCCATACCTTCTGCTATGAGTTTTTCCGTCCTGGTGTCGACAGAAGACGTAGCTTCATCGAGTATGAGAATTACAGGGTCAGCTATGGCGGCTCTGGCTATTGACAAGAGCTGCCTCTCCCCTTGGGATAGGTTTTGCCCGTCGGAGGTAAGAATAGTATCATAGCCTTCCGGGAGATTCTGTATAAAGTAATGAGCATTTGCAAGCTTTGCAGCCTCCACCACCTCATCATCCGTCGCATCCAATCTCCCGTACCTGATATTTTCCTTAACAGTTCCCTCAAAGAGGTGGACATCCTGTAAAACTATACTCATGGTGCTTCGCAAATCATGCTTGTTGATCCTTCTGATATCTATCCCGTCATATAGGATAAGCCCTTCGTTTATTTCATAAAACCTGTTGATGAGGTTTGTTATAGTTGTCTTTCCGGCTCCTGTAGACCCTACAAAGGCTATTTTCTGGCCCGGCTTTGCATAAAGGTTAATTTTATTAAGTACTCTTTTTTCGGACACATAGCCAAAGTCTACATCCTTAAATGTTATAAAGCCCTTAAGAGGTACTTCCTCATAGGTCCCGTCCCCTTTCGGAACCATCCAGCATGATGATTTCCTTCCCTGGCAGCCTTTTGCCAGGGTTACATCCCCATCGTCAATTTCAATTTCTTCATCCAATACATTGAATATTCTTTCTGCTCCTGCCAAGGCGGCGAACAATTGGTTGAGTTGATTTGAAACCTGTGTTATCGGCCTTGATACAGACCTTGTATACTGCAAGAATGAGGCTATGTTCCCGATGCTCAGGCGGTTTATCATCACTAAATAAGCACCTGCCATTGACACCAAGGCATATTTGACAAAGGACAGGTTGCCCATGACAGGCATGAGCATAACCCCATAAGTGGATGCTAAGGTGCTTGCATTCTTTAATTCCTCATTTTTCTTAAAGAAGGTCCTAATTGCCCTGTCTTCATAGTTAAATACTTTTACAACCTTTTGGCCTGTCATCATTTCTTCGATATAGCCGTTCACATCTGCCAAGGAAGCCTGCTGCATCCGGAAGTTTTTAGCGGATTTTTTGCCTATATACTTTACCGTATACAACATCACCACAAGCATGGCAAAAACCACGCTTGTCAAGATGGGGCTTAAAATAAGCATCATTACAAATGCTCCAACAACCGTAACAACCGATATTAGTATTTGTGAAACACTTTGCTCCAGGGATTGATTAATCATATCCACGTCATTTGTAAAAGTGGACATTAATTCTCCGTGGGAGTGTTTGTCAAAGTATGATACGGGAAGCTTTTCCATGTGAGAAAACATTTCTTCTCGTATTTTATGAACCGTCCTTTGGGCCAGCTTTGCCATGGACAGGTTCCCTATGTATTGTGAAAGGGAAGTAACTATAACCAATCCTGCCATAAGCAGAATATATCTGATAAAGACCCCCGTGTCATTTCCCCCGACCAAGGTATCAATAATCGGGCTGAGCAGTGCATTTATCCCTATTTCAGACAATGAGCCGATTATTATAAAGAAAATACCTCCGATAAACAAAAGTATATTAAATTTAAAATAACCAAACAATCTTAAGAGGGTTTTTTTTGGGTCCTTTGGCCTTAACTGCTTTTCTTTCATGCTCCCACCCCCCTTTGCTGGGATTCGTAAATTTCTCTGTATATGGGTGAGCTTATCATGAGGTCTTCATGCTTACCCAATGATTCTATTTGTCCCTCATTCATCACGAGGATTCTGTCTGCATGCTGAATGGAGGATACCCTCTGAGCAATTATTATTATGGTAACATCCTTTAATTCTTCCTTGAAAACTCGCTGAATTTTTGCATCCGTTGCCATATCCACCGCGCTGGTTGAGTCGTCCAGTATGATGATTTTCGGGGACTTAAGAAGGGCACGGGCAATTGTAAGCCTTTGTTTCTGGCCACCCGAAAAATTCTCTCCCCCCCGGTCTACCTTGTGGTCCAGTCCATCCTCATACTTGGATACAAATTCCCAGGCCTGGGCTAATTTCAGGGCGCGGATTATTTCTTCATCGCTTGCCTTTTCATTGCCCCATTTCATATTGTCCCGGATAGTTCCCGAAAACAAGGTGTTATTTTGAAGCACAAAGGCTACCTTATCCCGCAGTAACTTTATATCGTAACGCTTAACATCCACGCCTCCCACCAATACGGCCCCTTCCGTAGTATCGTAAAGTCTCGGTATCAGCTGGACCAAGGTTGACTTTGATGAACCTGTGGACCCGATGATACCCAGCACCTCACCTGAATCTATATGAAAACTTATATTTTTCAAAGTTTTTTCGGTGCTTCCCGGATAACAGAAGCACACACCTTTAAAAGCAACAGACCCGTCCTCCAATTCCTCTACCGGATTTTCGTCTGCCTTGAGCTCTGACTCGGTATCCAATATTTCTACAATTCTGGTAACAGAAGCGGATGCCCTTAAAAGCTGCATGAAGAAAAATGACATCATCATTAAGGCCATCATAATTTGAGTTATGTAGGTAATGAAAGATATCAGCTGTCCGGTTTCCATGGTTCCTGCAGCCACCTGCTTTCCACCGAACCACAAGACTGCCACTATGGTAGAATAAACAACTATGCTTAATACAGGCATCAAAAAAACAATCAATGTTATTGCTTTTAGGGCAGTATCCATCAATGAATCATTTCTTTCTTTAAACCTTTCTTCTTCATAGGATTGTCTGTTAAAAGACTTAACAACCCGTATAGCAGTTAAGTTTTCACGTATAATTGCATTCACCCTGTCAATCTTGGTCTGCATCTTTAAAAAGAGCGGCCTTGCCTTAGATAATATGATAACCAAAACAGTGACCAGGACAGGTATGGAAACCACAAATACTTTTGCCAATGAAGCATTGATATTCAGCGCCATCAGAAGGGCAAAGACCATCATGAAGGGGGCCCTTACAGCCATCCTCAAGCTCATCATGGTAACCTGGCCTAATGTGTTGCAATCATTTGTAAGTCTTGTGATAAGAGATGCAACAGTAAATTTGTCCAGATTGGCAAAGGAAAAACCCTGTATCTTTTCAAAGAGCTTGAGTCTTATTTCTGATGCAAAACCAAATCCTGCTTTTGCCCCGTAATGAGAACTTATAATTCCAAAGGTCATCCCCGCCAGGGCTGCTGCAACCATTATGATTCCTATTTTTAAAACATATTGGATATCTTGGTTTGCAATACCCACATCCACTATTCTTGACATGAGATAGGGTATTGCTATATCCGCAGTTACTTCCAATATCATGAGTATTGGACACAAGACTGCGTATTTAATGTACTTTTTCATGTATGGCAGTAATTTTTTCAATTTTGTCTCCTGTTTACACAAATATGGTAAGTGTTTCGGTTTACATAAATATTTTTATGTAAACCATAGTAAAAACGAAGGATCTTACTTATTAATCAATTCTCTTCCTATAAGTACCCCCACCATTTCGGCGAACTTATCTAAGGTCAATATGCGGGTGAACTTTTGTCCGTATATTTTTTTTACCGAAGGTACATCTTCATCCCTTCCGGTGAAAATACAGAGAATTGATACTCCCTTTTTCCATCCTTTTCTGACCTCGTTTGCGGTATCTTTTATACCGGTTTCATCGGAGTATTCTTTCTGCAGCGGAATAATGCCATTTGAGGCCACGCCCAACATATCGTTTGGTCTGCCGTCCGAAAGAACGATTAGTATCTTGTGCCTGTATTTTGAATCCTCCATCATGTGAAGGGCGGTGCGAAGCGCCATCCCGTCCCGGTTAAAGCCGGCCGCATAGTAATTGAAAATCTTGTCGTTGCTTCCTTTTTCATCATAATCACGGAATAGATTCACAATTGTGTAATCCCTCATATTGCAGAAAGAATAAATCCTTACGGGTATCTTGCACCGGGTCAGACTTTCTGCAATTATGTAGCCCTCTTCTGCTATGATTTCCTGACGGTTAAGCTGGGAAGCCGAAGCATCAAGCATGATATCAACAGACATATCCGGTATTTCATCTTTGATGGATCTAAGAAAAATTCTATCGTCATTTAATAAGGTTCTCCAGGCTTTTTCCGTAATAAGCTTTCCCGAATCAGACTTCATTGAGTAGGTATAGTTCACTATTATGGCATTTCTTATTCTTTGGGTAAGTTTAGCAATGTTGTTAGTATTCCTGATATAATTCTTCATGTAATGGTCTTTGTTTTTCTCCCTTTGCTCAGAAGTCTGCTTCTGCCTGAAAATAGCATCATCGCTTTCTCCAAACTGCCCCCTTGTAAAATGCAGGTGGCAGCCTTCATGGGCTTCATCACACAGTGTTTTTTCCAGCTCTTTAGTTTTGGATTCTCCTATAGTTGATATTCCGAAATAATCCTGTATGAATTCTCTTTCCTTGTTATCTGACTTTTCTTTGAGTTTAAGCCAGCCGGAGAATATTTTACCCCTTCTTTCCCCCTTGTTCTCTTCCCCTTCAAAGGTCAAGCTGCTTCCTTTAATTGACCTTTTAATTGAGGGAGTTTTCCATCCAAAAAAATTGAATTTGGTTTTTATTCTCTTTATATAAAATTCATTGCTGAAATCCGGCTCAAAATATTTTTTGATTATTTGATTCATTTTATCGATAACCTGACGGGTATCGCAATTGATGTCAAAATTCAGCTCATCAAGCAAGTTTTTGATATTATCGCTGACCTTCATATCATACCCGTATACCCTGCTGAAGTATGCAGCTAAAATTTCATCGAACAACTCTAATCTGTCCCGGTTTTCTAAAGCCCTCTTCCCGCACTCATGACGAAGACCGGCCAAAACCGGTCTGTTTTTACTATCTTTTTCAAAGATGCATCCTTCCAGTCCAAGCATCATTAATTTCCGATAAAACAAGTAGTCGCTGTCATACCTGAGAGTATCAAAGTATTCGTCTAATAACCTGTAGTCAAAATATTTATAAATGGCACCGATCACATAATTCCAATATAAATCAGCTTTACCCCTCTCATCGTATGCCGTAATTTCAGGTATTATGGAGTAATCTTCCGAAACACTCCATATTATATTCCATGCTCTTTGTTTTTCGCTTGTTTTTTTCATTTGATGATAACTTCCTTTGCCAAATCCTTACGCTCATATCTCCGATAACCCTTAATCACCCTTCGTTTGATTTAAAGCCCGATACCCTGAGAAGTTTTATACCTAAGAATGTATCCAGGTCTATTTCAACTTCTTTAGGCAGTACCAATGATTTGGATATATATACGTCTATTCCGTCAACATTGATTATTTGATAGTTTTCCGGAGCCTTGGGCTTCCGGCCGATTATTTCAGGAACGGGTACAAGCACGCTTTCGCTGCTTAAACGGTTTTCCGGAATTTCAATCGTGACTTGAAGCTTTCCTTTTTTCTTAAGATACTTCAAAGCCCTTTCGGTTATTTTAATTACATTTTCTTCAGACATTAATACTCTCCTTATATGTATTGAGATTCTACGAGCTAAAGCTCTCAGAATGCACTTGGTCATCCTGAGTGAAGCGAAGGATCTCATGAGATTTTTCGGGTTAGCCCATAGTATGACATAATTGTTTTCATATCAATAGCTTATTAACTTATAAACATGAAATACCCGGATACTAATATACCCAGAATAATTCTATACCAACCAAATGCTTTGAAATCATTATTTTTTATATATCTTAGCAAAAACCTTATGGATATTAGGGATATAAAGAAGGCAACCGCCATTCCCGTCACTAAGACTGCCATTTCCAAGCCGGTAAAAACAAATCCGAACTTTACCAATTTCAAGGCGCTCGCTCCGAACATCACGGGTATTGATAAGAAAAATGAGTATTCAGCTGCTATATTTCTGGATGTTCCAAGTATTATGGCACCTAATATGGTAGCTCCCGACCGGGAGGTACCCGGAACCAGGGACAAGACTTGAAAGAAACCTATCATCAGTGCCGTCTTGTATGACATGTCCTTAAAACTCCTGATGCTTGCCGGCTTACCCTTATTCTTATTCTCAATGACTATAAAGAGTATACCGTATAAAATCAGGGTAAGGGTAACAGTCTGATAATTGTAAAAATTTGCATCAAACCAATCATCAAACAAAAAACCTAAGACGGCCGCCGGCAGTACACCTACTATCACCTTAAACCATATATCCATGGTGTCTCTTTTTTGTTTAAGGGTCTTGCTTGGAGCAAAAGGATTCAGCTTGTGGAAGTAGAGCAATACAACAGCCAAAATTGCTCCCAATTGTATTACAACCCTGAACATTTCCATAAATTCTGCACTGGCATCAAATTTTATAAATTCTTCAACCAAAATCATGTGCCCGGTACTGCTTATGGGGAGCCATTCGGTTATTCCTTCCACTATCCCCAATACTATTGCTTTGATAATCTCTCTGAACATTTTACCTCCAAGCCCTTTATTTTTAGCACTGAATTTATTATATATTTTGCCGGTTGAATTTTCAATAAATATAATTTATTCAAAATTTTCCCGGATAAGAAATACAAAGCTTGTTCCTTCATTAAGCTTGCTTTCTGCAAAAAGCTCTATATTGTGCCTTAAGGCTATTTGTTTTGCAATAGTGAGCCCCAGACCTGTGCCTGTCTTGTTTTCATCGGATTTTATCCTGTAGTATCTTTCGAATATATTTGGAAGGTCTTCCTCGGATATGCCGATACCTTCGTCCCTTATGATAATTTGCTCTCCTTTTAAAGTAATATAAATGTTTTTGTTCTCATAGGAAAACTTTACTGCATTATCTATGACTGTCAAAAACATCTGGCGAAGCCTTCCGTAATCCCCTTTGATTAATAAGATGTCCTTATCGGAACTGTATTTTATATTGATATTTTTTTCTCTTGCCAGGTTGGAAGCGCTCCTTATAGAGTCCTTTAATACATCACAGATATTCAGCTCTTGCATTTCTATTTTAAAATCGGTATTTTGCAGTCTTGACAGCTCCAATAGGTCGTTTACCAATCTTTCCAAGCTCTTGCTTTCTTTGAGCATTTGTTTATGGTATTCTTCAACCTTGTCCGGCTCGGTTACAACCCCGTCGGAAAGGGCCTCAAGGGAGCCCCTGATGACAGTTACGGGAGTTCTTAGTTCATGAGAAATATTAGTTATAAAATCCTGCCTTTGTTTTTGTACTTTTTTTCTTTCTTCTTCGGCTTCATGAAGCCTCAGACTCAATATATCCATGGTTTGAGCAAGGTCGCCTATCTCATCATCTTGTTCAATACCGGTTTTTACCTTATAATTTCCTCCTGCCAGCAGGGCTGCCGTATCTTTCATTTTTTTAAGGGGTTTGGTAAAGGTTAAAGCTAATAGGACAGATAAAATTACGGATAAAACAAATGCCGTGAGAATACTGATGAATAATATCCTGAAGCCTTCACTCATTGCATCATTTATGCCTTGAATGGGGGAATGGATTAAGAGTGCTCCTATTATCTGACCATCGGAGATAATTGGAGTGCCCACAGTCAGGGCAGGTGTTTTTAAGAGCTTGCTAAACCCCTGGCTGAAGGTAGTTTCCCCTTCAAAAACTTTTTTAACAACTATATCTGCATCTTGAGGCAGGTCGGCATAATTGTACTGCATGTGGGACATGCTTCCCATTATCAAGAGATTTAATTCCTCATCGACTATCCATGCATCTGCCATGGCAATATCATCTAAATTTCGTATATATGAACCTAAGCCCCCCTGGATTCCCATCATGCCGCCCTGCCTGCCCATACCGGGCCTGAAATTTAAACTGCTGCCATCCATTAATTCCGAAATTGTACCTGCAATTGTCAGGGCGCGCTTTTCCAGGTCTTTTTTATGAATTTCAACAGCATTGTTTTTAAACAATATCATGAACAAACTGCCTATTATTATTGAAAAAGCAATTAATGCAGCTGAAAAATACACTATCAGTTTTATCGAAATTTTATTTTTCATCATATACCTCAAACTTGTAGCCTACTCCCCATATGGTTTTAATCTCCCAATTCTTATGACTATAGTTATCGATTTTGGACCGAAGCCTTTTAATATGAGAATCCACGGTCCGGCTGTCGCCGTAATAATCATATCCCCACAGGCTGTTCAGAAGGTTTTCTCTTGTAAAAACCTTGCTCTTATTTGTAGCCAAGGTCCATAATATTTCTATCTCCTTTTTAGTCAGGGAAACATTTTTATCTCCGATTGTAACCATATAATCTTCCATATTTATTCTTAAGTTATCATATACAAACAGGCTGCTGCTTATGCTTTCAGTGCCTATCCTTCTCATGACCGCCCTTACCCTTGCCATGACCTCGGCAGGAGAAAAGGGCTTTACGATATAATCGTCAGCACCGATATCAAGCCCCATTATTTTCTCAAAATCCTCTCCCCTGGCGGTAATCATAATAACGGGAACATTTGAAACCTTCCTTATTCTGCGGCACACTTCAAATCCGTCAATCATCGGCATCATAACGTCAAGCAGGACTACATCGGGTTTGTGTTTTTCAAAAGCCTCCAAAGCCTGCCTGCCATCATATGCGATCTTAACTTCGTAGCCTTCTTTTTTTGCATATTCCTCCAATATGGAGGTTATTTGTCTGTTGTCATCCGCTATTAACATTATGGCCATATGATACCTCCTGTGTTTATGTAATTATACCATATGATAATACTAAATTGTGGCAATTCTGTGTTTTTATAAAGGAAAAAATCATATTTTTTTTAAACTAAAGACATAAATTTGACACAAATACCGGTTATATTAAAAACAGATAGAATTCAGGAGGTGAAAAAAATGAAAAATAAAACTTTAATAGCAGGTCTATTATTATTAATGATATTGGCAACAACAATTACTGCTTTTGCATTTACGGGAAGAAGTCAAATTGCTTATGATGAAAGCCGGGATACCTGGGTGAAATTTAGAGATGAAATGTTTGAAAACAAAAAGGCTTTTATAGAGGAAAGGGTTAAAGACGGGACCCTTACCCGTGAAGAAGGAGATGAAATTCTTGATAATATTGAATTTATGCAGGAAAACTGTCCGGCATACGGCAGCGGTCGGGGTATGGGAAGAGGTTTTGGAATGGGTTTTAGGGGAGGCAGATGCGGCAGAGGTTCTTGGTAAAGGGTTATCACATTCCTTTCATTGAAAACATATTATGGTATTAATAAATTACAGAAAGGAATTTGTAAAATGTACAACTATTATTACTACCCCTGCCCAGGCATGTACCCCCGGTACAGACAGCAAGACAGGATGTATAACCGTCAAAGAATGTATAATCCATACTTATACAATTATAACATGGTCCCCGATTTAAAGGACCATAACAGATATCCCATCAACCCCAACTATCCTTATAATCAGGAATTGATCTATAGCCCATGGGCCTTGCGATATCCGGGTGAAAGAGGTTTCATAGAGATTAAGGATTACGGCCCGAATCCCTTTGTCATAAATATTGAAGAAGTAACTGAACAAAACGATACTTACCGTACGGCCCTTTGGACGGGAGATCATATGCAGCTCGTTTTAATGAGTTTAAATCCCGGAGAGGATATCGGTTTAGAAATACACCCTGATGTTGACCAGTTCGTACGAATCGAGGAAGGCAGAGGAATCGTTCAAATGGGAGACAGTGAAGATAATCTGAATTTTGAAGAAATAGTTGGTGATGATTTTATATTCGTTATTCCTGCGGGTAAATGGCATAATTTGACCAATACCGGCAACAGACCCCTTAAATTATATACGATTTATGCACCCGCCCAGCACCCTCACGGCACGGTTCATGAGACCAAGGCTGAAGCGGAAGCTGAGCATGGCCTTTGAAGGCTTTCAAGATTAAAGCTGTTTCTCCCGGGGGAGAAACAGCTTATTTATGTTGATAAACTACATTTTTATCATTGCTATGAATAACCCGCAGGGTGTCATTGCTATGAATAACTCTCAAACTGTCATTCTGAGAGCTTTAGCTCGAAGAATCTCATGAGATCCTTCGCTTACGCTCAGAATGACAGGCTACGCCTATATTCACAATTCTTAATCCAGCTGAAGTACCTTATATAGTATTACAGCCATTTCAGCCCTTGAAATCATTGACTTCGGATTCAAATAGGAATTGCTCCCCTGTATTATGCCCGCCTTAACCAAGGTTGCAACAGAGGTAACCGCATAATCCGAAACTGAGTTTCTGTCCTTAAACGTATATAAATCACTCGATTTGCCTGCAGATAATTTTTTACCCTCAATTGTCAAAGCCCTGTCAACAAGAACCATGGCATCTTCTCTGGTTATTCCTGCAGCCGGCATAAATTTATCCCCGTAACCCTTGGCTATACCTAAAGATTTAGCGATGGCGATTGCCTTGTAGTAATAGCTGTCCTTAGGAACATCTATAAAGTTACCCCTATCTGTCCCCCTTAAATCCAAAGCCCTATAAAGCATAAGCATAAAGTCTCCCCGGGTCACATTATTCGCCGGACTGTAATTGTTGTTTCCGGTTCCGTTTACCACGCCTTCTTCAAACAAGTAATCAATATATAAAGTTTTGGGGACGGTTCTTTTCGTTCTCCAAAATCTGTCAAGATGACAAGGGGACGGATGATAAGGGGGACGAGGGTACTGTCATCAAATATCTAATAAGAACCGTCTCTGGTGGACAAAAATGGGACGGATAGGACAGTCCCCCTATCTCCTGCAGAGAGAATCGCCCCTGGTCGACAAAAGTGAAATTCCAAGAACGAAAAGAACCGTCCCTAAAAACGTTTCGAGAACGAAAAGAACCGTCCCTAAAAATGTTATTGGAGTATTCTGTCCAGCAATACCACAGCTTCGGCTCGTTTTATATTGTTTTGGGGTCTGAATGTATTGTCTTCATAACCCTTGATTAAATTATGGTATGCGGCTGCGCCCACGTATTCTCTCGCCCAGCTGCTGATTTGGATGCTGTCTGTGAAAACTCCGGCACCTTTGGAATATCCGTCCAGATTTACAAGTCTTGCCATAATTATTGCTGCTTGTTCCCTTGTAATATAATCTTCTGGGGCGAATCTTGTTTTCGAAACTCCGATTATTTCTCCTTCCCTGTATGCCTTTTGCACTTCTTCATAGTACCAGCTTTCTTCCTCTACATCCGTAAATGCAATTTCTCCGGTCTCCTCATAGCCAAAGGCTTTATTTACTATCGTGACAAACTCTGCCCTTGTGATGAAGTCTTCAGGTCTGAAAGTCCCATCGGGGTATCCTGTTATATATTCCATATCAAGCCATTTCTGTATCACAGGTTGCGCCCAATGCCCCACATAGTCTCTTGCCGGCAAAACCGACCCGTCATGCAGGCCTTCATACAGTGAATTTAACAATTCACCTTCCCAATCCTGACTTAATTCCCATATCATAGCACCCCCTAAGTTTTGCTCTCTTATGTATTTAGCCTTTAATCCAATGGAGTGGGAATCATCATAGCTTATAAATGTTTTTCCGTCATATAGCCAGGGGACCAGGGACTCGGCATGGAAATGCTTTGTATATTGGGGATTGTCGATATATTCTCTTTTAAGGGTATGGTAGCTCAATGCTTCACCCTCGTCATGATTTTGATACAGCCCATCATTAACATTTTTTGATACCCTGTATATATACCCGTAAAAGGGAAGGCCCACAATCAGCTTGTCCGCAGGCAAGCCGGCATTTAACCATGCTTTTACGCTTGAATCAATGCTTATTTTATATTGATGGGATTCATCCCCATTGTTATACAAGGGTGAATTAAAGTCGGAATACTTATCCCAAGGCCCATGTATATCATAGGTCATAAGGTTTACGTAATCCAAATAAATATGGAATTTTTGTACTTCAGTGTTATTTATGTAATAATTGCTTGCTCCGGCTGCAATAGTAAGCAAATAATCCTTGTTATCCTTTAATTCCTGAGCATTCAGCTTTTCACGAAGCTCCTTCAGAAGCAGGGTGAAATTTTCTTTGTCTTCGGGTCTGTTTGAATTGGTTTTCATACCTCCCCCTACAGGATACTCCCAGTCTAAATCCACACCGTCAAGCCCGTACTTTACGATAAACTCAACACAGCTGTCTGCGAATTTAGCCCTGCCTTCCTCCGTGGCCGCCATGTCGGAAAACTTATCGGACCAATCCCATCCCCCTACCGAAATTAAAACCTTTAAATCAGGGTTGATTTTTTTAAGGTCTTTAAATTTTTTGAAATTTTCAGGGTCCTTGTCCGGATATCCCATTTCTATTTCGTAATCCCGGCTGATATTTGCAAAGGCATAATTAACATGGGTTAATTTGCTGATATCTATTCTTTCCGGAGTAAAACCCGTATATGACTTCCATGCAGGATAGTAGCCTATAATTATTTGCTGATTTTTTTTATTTTCGTCTCCAAGCCCGGCTTTTTCAATTCCTTCGGATAAAAGAGACCCTGCTTGTCCTATGTAAAAGATCATTATAAAGGCTGCTGCCATCAATAAATACTTTAATTTCGTCTTCTTCATATGCTGTATGATGTACATCTGTATACAACTTGCCTCCTATAAAACGTTTTTTTAATTATAGCATACGGGTTCAGGTTTTTAGCTTGAAATAAAAGGCAGTTTCATTTACTCTTTACTCTGCTTCCATTATAAGTTAACCGCCGTATTGATTATCTTATGTTTTGCTTGTACAATATGGTAGTCTGAGTTAAAATTACTTATACTCATTAAGGGATAAAAAGATGATAAAGAATGTTAATCTGACAGAGGGAAAAATACGGAGTGCGTTGGTAAAATTAGCGCTTCCCATTATGGGCACTTCATTCATACAAATGGCATACAACTTGACGGACATCATGTGGCTGGGCAGGCTCAGTACCGATGCTGTCGCAGCTGCCGGCGCGGCAGGCTATTTTTTGTGGCTTGGTTCAGCCTTGGTCATGGTCGCACAGGTGGGAGTTGGAGTTCATGTGGCACAGTCATATGGGAGGGGAGATTTGGAAGGAGCAAAAAAATATATTGACAATGGTTTTCAGCTCAATATATTGATAGCCCTATCATATTCTTTGGTATTATACTTATTCAGACACCAAATAATAGGGTTTTTCAATATTGAAGATGCCTATGTAGTTAAAATGGCAGTTGAATATTTGACGATTATTTCAGCAGGAATTGCTTTTCACTTTTTGAATCCTGTTTTTTCTGCAGTTTTGAACAGCACCGGAAACAGCGTCACTCCTTTTAAAACCAACACAATCGGATTGATTGTCAACATTGTCATTGACCCCTTACTCATATTCGGTTTCGGCCCCTTCCCTTCATTAGGCATCAAGGGTGCAGCCTTGGCTACAATATTGGCTCAATTTTTAGTTACCCTTATTTTCTTAATTATAGGAAAAAAATATGACACCATTTATTCAAATGCGAAAATAATAAGCAAACCTAATTTTCAATTTGTAAAAGATATAATCAAGGTTGGATTTCCCCCCTGTGTTCAGGTAGGTATCCATGCCCTTATATCAATAATTGTTACACGAATACTATCAGTCTTTGGTCCAATGGCAATTGCCGTTCAAAGTATTGGCTCGCAGATTGAGTCCGTCACATGGATGACAACCGAAGGTTTTTCTGCGGCCATATCTGCCTTTGTAGGGCAAAACTACGGTGCGGGCAAGATAAAGCGGATAAAGGAAGGATACAAAAAAGGCATTCAAATTGTAGGGGGCATCGGTCTATTTGCAACCATATTGTTAATTTTCGCTGCAGAACCCCTGTTTACCATATTCACTCCCGATGACCTCCTTGCCATAAAAGAAGGGATAGTATACCTGAGAATATTGGGTTTGTCTCAATTTCTTATGGCAATTGAAATCGGTACGACAGGAGCCTTCAACGGGTTGGGAAAAACAATTTATCCTACGGCAAATGGAATAGTACTGAATGTTTTAAGAATTCCTGCGGCACTGGCATTAAGCAAAACGGCATTAGGATTATCAGGAGTTTGGTGGGCAATCAGCATTTCTTCCAATTTAAAAGGATTAGTCTTATTTGTTTTATTTTATTTCTACCGGAAGCATTTTGAAGAGATAAATAAAAGATTAGGTTAATATTTAACCTAATCTATACTTCCCAACCATTTCTTTCAGTGAATATGCCTGCCCTGATAATTCCTCGCTTGACGCAGCAAGTTCTTCAGCTGAAGAGGAATTTGAATGAACTACTTCCGTAATTTGTTCAATGCCTATATTGGCCTCTTTTATACTTTCTTTTTGCTTTTGTGAAGCTTCAGCAATTTCATTCACAAAGGAATTTGCCTGATTAATTTTTTCAACAACATTTTGCAATGATAGCTCCGTATCTTTTGCAATCTTCAATCCCTTTTTTACTGCATTGGTAGAACTGAAAATTAATTCTGAAGTATTTTTGGCAGCTTCTGCACTTTTTAAAGCCAAATTTCTTACCTCATCTGCAACTACCGCAAATCCCTTGCCTGCTTTTCCAATGTATTCTTGTTTATTATTAATTACAATTTCGGCTACCTTCGGATCAAGCTTTGTCCCTATTAATCGCCGGCCATCCTGTATAATAGTAGTATTGACTCTTAAATCATTTTCAAATATGGTTATTTCACTATTAACATAATTCTTAATACCATCTACAAAATCCAAATTCTCCAAATTATAATCTGCAATTAAAACACCGATTATATTACCATCAAAATTAATAGGCTTTACTACATTTAATGAAAAGTATTCCGGAAAAATTCTTTCTATATTTGAGCCTCCGCTTCCTGCCAGTGCTTCTTTTATAAGTGGATTGTTAAAAAGAGTTTGACCTGAATTATGACCTGTACTTGCTATTACAACTCCTTCGGTATTTGTTATGGTTAAGTTACTGCCTATGTTTTCATTTTTAAAGTCAAACATGATATAAGAATAGCCGGTGGTGCTGCTGTCTTCTTCGCCGATAGCACTGATAAAATCTGTGTTTGATGTTAAAATATTAAGGCCCTTCTCTAAATTGCTTCTTATTTCATCAATTTTTATTTGAACTATATTTTGGGAAGCTGTTGCCTTGTCCTCGGATACTGTAACAACTAAATTATTCATTCTAATTGTAATATACAAGGATGTAATAAGAACGGTGATTACTAAAGATAAAATACTTAATTTTAATACGTCCCTTGCTAAACTTTTTTTATTGTTTTGTTTGGTACTTGTTATTTTTGACATGTTCATATATGTCCTCCTGCCTATACTGATAGTCTTGATTGTCTTGACTTCTTTTTTATATATCGACATGATTCGACAAAAATTAAAGATTTAACAATTACCTTTTACTGGAAACCATTATACAGTCAAAAGATGGTTCCTAATCTTAATTATTAACCATTGCAGCTTTTTCTCATATAATAATTAAAAAATAAATAGTTTTTTTTGGAGGATATAATGGCTACCAGACCGCCTATTTTACGAGCAGGCGACACCGTAGGAATAGTAACATTGGGGAGCCCCCCGGATGCCGGAACGATTGACGTTGGAATACAAACCCTTGAATCTATGGGTTTCAATGTTCTTGTCGGCGAGCATGCTTATTCCAATGCAGGCATTGTTGCCGCATCTGCCATGGAGCGGGCATCTGATTTAATGAATATGTTTGAGAATCCCGAGGTGAGGGCTATTATACCTACGCGAGGCGGTACGGGAGTTGCAGATATTATCCCCTATCTTGATTATGATGTAATAAGAAGCAATCCAAAAATTATCACAGGATACAGTGATATAACAATTTTATTGAATGTACTTTATCAATTTGCGGATTTAATAACCTTTCACAGCCTTCTTTTATTAAATTTCAGACCATCGACTCCTGCTTATAACTTTAATCAGTTTTTCACCGCCACATCAACCATAACTGCCCCGAGGCCTTTGGAGAATCCTCCGGGTATGCCCTTGATAAGCAGGATTCAGGGTAATGTAACAGGCACCATTGTGGGAGGCAACCTTGCTTCCTTTGTTGATACATTGGGAACACCTTTTGAAGTAGACACTAAAGACAGGATTTTATTCATTGAAGAAACCCATGAAGCGGCAAGCCGTGTTTACAGAATGATTGCCCATTTGATTCACGCAGGTAAATTCAGGGATTGTGCAGGTATCATAATGGGAGAATGTGCAGGCTGCTATGCAAATTACGGCAAAACCTATGAAGACATAATAAATGAAGTGATTGTTCCCTTGGGCAAACCTCTTATGACTAACTTAGCTTCGGGACACGGGGTGTACAAAATGGCAATACCCATAGGGGCTGTAACTAACCTTAATACTTATGACAATACATTGACCGTATTGGAACCTACAGTCAGCCTGTAGGTTCAACTATTTTTTTGATGACACTACCCCCGTCCCCTTGTCACCCTTGTCATCGGATTGACTGGTTGTTTTGGAAAAAGCCCTCCCAAGGGTCCTTACCCTCAATTCTTAACAGGGCATCCTTCATATTGATTCCGTCGGGAGCAACTGCATATAGTTCATCCCAGGAGACGGGCATGGACACCTTGGCTCCCTTCCTTGCCCTTAATGAATAGGGGGCTATACTTGTGGCTCCTCTTGCATTCCTAATCCAGTCAATGAAGATTCTCCCCTTCCGATTGGCTTTTCTGACATTGCTTGTGTATCTGTCAGGCCACTTGTTTTCCATCACCTCTGCCACCTGCTTTGCAAAACCGTGAAACCTATCCCAATCACCAGCGGGTTTTAGCGGGACTAGCACATGGTACCCTTTACCGCCGCTGGTCTTTAGATATGAATTCAGTTTTAATTCATCAAGTATGCTTTTAAGGTCTACAACCCCTTGCCGAACCCTGTCTATATCCATTCCTTCATCAGGGTCCAAATCAAATACCATCAAATCCGGCCTTTCAAGATTATCAATCCTGCTTCCCCAAATATGAAATTCCAATGTACCCATCTGAGCTTCGGATATGAGGCCTGTTTTATCTTCAATATAAAAATACTCTTCGAGTTCATCCTTACCGGCAGGAACATTTATGGTAACAATTCCTTTAGAGCCGGGACCGGGGTGTTTTTTATAAAAGCAAGCTTGGGATACTCCTTTGGGACACCGGACTATGCTTAAAACTCTATGACTCAAATAAGGCAGCATCCGGTCTGCAACCTTGGAATAGTATAGAATTACTTCTTCCTTTGTTATACCTGATTCATCATAAATTATTTTGTCAGGACTTGAAATTTTAACTCCTTCAAGAATCAGACCCTTGGTCCCTGAATTTGCTTCTTTAGACATTTCTTTGATTGTTTTCAATTCCATCTTAAAATCATCTTCCGGCCTTTCTTTTCTTATTTCTTTAGGGTCCTTGTCCTTCCTGAGACCCTTGTAGCTTGCATGCCTTAACAAATTATCCTTGGTCCATTCGGCAAACTTGATTTCTGCTGCTAATATGGGTTCAAGCCATGTAATTTTTTCATTCGGCTTTATCTCAGGGACATGCTTAAAGGGAGGTTCCCGGCGTATTAAACCCTCAAATTCCCTTTCAAGAACCTTCATATCACTTTCACTTATCCCCGTTCCTGCCCGCCCTGCATAAATCAAATCGTCACCTTCATAATAACCGAGGAGGAGGGAGCTTACCCCCCTGATTCGTTTATCCGAAAGGGAATATCCTCCGATAATAAACTCCTGCCTTTTATCGCATTTAATCTTTATCCAGTCACCATTCCTTCTACCGCTGTAAACCGAGTTGGCTTTTTTGCCTATTATTCCTTCCATGCCCGCCTCACAGGCTGCAGCAAGGCTTTCCTTCCCCTTTCCTTTCACATGGCGGCTGAAATAAAGATTTTTAGGTCCATCCTCCATTATATTTCTTAGCCTTTCTTTCCTTTCAATCAATGTTTGTCCCCTGATATCCTCTCCGTCGATTGCAAGCAAATCAAAGACAATATAAATTAAATTTTGGGATCTTTGATTCTTTAAATAATTTTGCAGGGCTTGAAAGTCTGTCTTCCCCGATTCATCCGTAACGACAATTTCACCGTCCAAAACCATTGCCCTTCCCTTTGCCAGGTCTAATAGTGAAGAGCCTATTGGGTAAAACCGGTTGGTGATATCATTGCCCTTTCTTGTTATGAGCCGGACATTGTTTCCTTCTACATATGCCAAAATCCTGTAGCCGTCATATTTCATCTCATAAAGCCAATCCTCTCCTTCCGGGATAGTCCTTACCAACTTTGCAAGCTGGGCATCTGCTTTGTTGAAAGGATTTTTTATAAACTTCTCATCTGACCCTTCTTCAATTTCAGACATTGTTCGTCCTGTCCTGACGCTAATGGTAAACTTGGACATTCCTTCTTCATCCTTGGCATACTCATCCTTTTCTTTTAATAATAGCCAATTGTCCGAAGTCTCCCCTGTCTTGCCTTTCATTCGGACCAAAGCCCATCTTCCCCTCAACCTCTTTCCTTTAAGGCAAAATTTAAGCATGCCGTCTATTAACCCGTCTTCAACATTGACATCAGGCTCCCAGTATCCTTCGTCCCATATCATAACCACCCCTCCACCATACTCCCCTTTGGGAATGGTACCTTCAAAATTCCTGTATTCCAGGGGATGGTCCTCTACCCGAACGGCCAGCCTCTTGTCCTTGGGATTGTATGATGGGCCTTTGGGTACAGCCCAGCTTAAAAGAACTCCATTCCATTCCAGCCTCAGGTCGTAGTGGTCCCTGGTTGCCAAATGGTGGTGGACAACAAATCTTAAACCGTCCTCCGAAAATTCCGGCCTTCCTTCCGGCTCCTTAGTTTTTTCAAAATTCCTCTTGAGGTTATACTCCTTTAATCCTATGGTCATATCAAGCGGTTTCCTTATCCTTCCTTGCCTTATCCACACTTGCCCTCAAGGCTTCCATAAGGTCAATCACCTTGCCTGCGCTTTCAGGCTGAGAGGCAACAACCTCCTTGCCGGAAATTTTTGCTTCAATGAGTTCTCGAAGTTTGACCTGATATTCATCCTTGTATTTGGAAGGGTCAAAGGGGGTATCCATGGAATTGATTAAAAGCTTTGCCATTTTCAGCTCCTCTTCGGCTACTTGGGGCTTGGTATATTGCTTTTGAATTTCCTTGATTTCATCAGCAAAAAACATTGTAGAAATAAGTATCCCATCCTCCCGAGGAATTATGGCCATCAATGTATCCTTAGCCCCCATCACTGTTTTTCCAATGGCTATTTTTTGCTCCTCCATCAGTGCCAGGCGGAGGAGCTCAAAGGCCTTCTCCCCTCCTGCCTCCGGTGCTGCCTGATAGGTTTTGTCATAGTAAACGGGAGATATTTGATTCAACTGGGCAAAATGAAGAATTTGAATGGATTTTTCCTTTTCTGTCTTGATTTTTTCAATTTCTTCATCCGTAACTACCACATATTTGTCTTTATCATACTCGTAACCTTTTACGATTTCTTTAGCAGTAATTTCTTTGCCGCAGTGGGCACAGGTTTTCTTGTATCTGATCCGGCTCTTATCTTCCGCATGCAGTTGGTTAAAGTGTATGTCATTGTCCCGGGTTGCCGTATACATGGCAATCGGAATGGCAACCATACCGAAAGTTATAACTGATTTGCGCGATATCACAAAAATCACCTCCAAACTTATTGTTGCCAATTACGGTGGATGTATTCCACATCCAAGTACAATAAAAAAAGCTGTGAAATTCACAGCTAGATGACAAGGGGACGGGGGTATTGTCATCAAATGTCCGGGGAGAATCGTCCCCGGTAGATATTTACGGTCAAGATGACAATGTAATCACTGCCTTAAAAATGGTTGAGTTATTATTCTCCTTAATACCTTCTATGTATACAAGATTATCCTTGATGGCTGCACTATCGGTGAAAAGCTGAATAACTTCACCGGGCAGGGCTTCGTGCAGATAATCAATCTGAATTGAACTTACACTATATTTTTTGTGAAAATCCATGTCGAAGCAGTCCATGATGTAATCAATGTATCTGGCGTTGTTTAAATGCTCGTTTATGTCTATATCGCTGTAGCCGACGGTTTTTTTATAAGATAAATTCAGTCGGCCCACGGGCTTGATTTTATCGGATATGGAGGTAACCGGTCTTTCCCTGTCAACCTTGGGGAATTCTTCTTCTATAATGCTGCTTCTTCTAAGCCTCCTGGTCATGCAATCTATTACGACCCATTGGCTGAATGCCTTTATTATTATATTCCCTTCCTTGTCATAGACCAAAAAATTTCTGTTAAAGAGGACCTTGTCTGGCTGTTCCGGCCAGGTTTCAATTGTTATTTCTTCCTTAAACATGGGATGTCTTATGATTTCAACCACAGCACGGTTTAAAACCCATATGATGCCGTATTTTGCCTGCAAGACGTCCCTTCCCACGCCGATATTATAGGCGTGCTCCGTTGCCATGTCCTGCAAATATACAAAGAGGGAGCTCAGCTTAAGCTGCCTTCTAAAATCTATATCATTAACCTGGACCGTGTATTTCTTTTTAAGGATTGATTCCATGATATCCTCCATCAATTTTTAAATAGTATTTATGAGATCCTTCGCTTCGCTTAGGATGACAAGATGACAAGGGGACGGGGGTATTGTCATCAAATGTCCGGGGAGAACCGACCCTCTGGACAGAGAGCCGTCCTCTATGGACAGACCGTCCCCTCTGGACAAGCTTCGCTAAATATAATCAAAGCCGGCTTTGTTCTGTGATGAATTTTTTTGCGTTATTGATTTGCCTCCTGACCTCGTCATAAGATGTCCCCCCGTAGCTGTTCCTGTTTTTGATGCAGTTTTCTATTGAAAACTGACTCAAATCTTCAAGTTCAAGAGGAAAGTCCAGGGCTTCCAAATCTTCCTTCTTCACATCCCCAAATGTCTTTGAATTCAGCTCGCAATACTTAACTAACTTCCCGACAATTTCATGAGCTTCCCTGAATGGTATATCATGTTTAACCAAAAATTCTGCAATATCAGTTGCTTCAATATATCCTTTTTTTAACTGGTCCCTCAGAACTTCCTCATTGAACCTTATGTTTTCCAGCATCCTGGCAAACACAAACAAACTCCTGTCCAAGGTATGTATGGTGTCAAAGAGGGCTTCCTTGTCTTCCTGATAATCCTTATTTAAGGTTAAAAATGTTCCCTTTAAAACAGTCAATAATGTCACCAGATTCCCTATGGTCCTTCCTGCCTTGCCCCTGACTAATTCTGCAATATCGGGATTTTTCTTCTGGGGCATGATGCTGCTTCCTGTGCAAAAGCTGTCATCAATGGTGATGAAATTAAACTCCTGAGAATTAAAAACTATGATTTCTTCTGCAAAACCGCTTAAGTGGGTCATGCACAAGGCAGCATTGAATAAGTATTCGGCTATGTTATCCCTGGAGCCGACGGTATCCAATGCATTTTCAGTCGGCTCGGAAAAATCCAAGAGTTCCGTTGTTATGAAACGGTCTATTGGCAGGGTGGTTCCTGCCATAGCACATGCCCCTAAGGGGTTTTTGTCAATTCTTTTCAAGAGCTCCTTAAACCTTTCAACATTCCTTCTAAATCCTTGAAAATGAGCTATATAGTAGTATCCTGCGGTTATGGGCTGGGCATGCTGCAAATGAGTGAAGCCCGGCATAATTACGTTGAATTCTTCCTCTGCCTTTTTCACCAAGACATTGAGCAAGTCCATCAGGTGGTTTATAGAATTGTTAACCGCGTCCCTCAAAAATAGCGTTTCATCCAAGGCATTTTGGTCGTTCCTGCTCCTGGCGGTATGAAGATATTTTCCCGCTTCCCCAATTTCCTTTGTGAGCTCCTTTTCAATAATCATCATAATATCTTCATCAAGTATGTTAAATTCAACTTCCTTGTTTTCAATTTTATTTTCTACTATTGATAGGCCCCGCAAAATCTCTTGGCATACCCGGTCGCTGATAATTTGCTTTTTTGCAAGCATTTTTACATGGGCCCTGCTCCCCATTATACTGTGTTTGTACAATACATTGTCAAAGCTTATCGATTCATTGTAATCTGCAGTGTAGTTTTCCATGCTTTTTGAAAACCGGCCGCCCCACAAATTTTTCATATTTTTCATCCCTTCGGTAAATAAGATTATTTTCTTACGGCATATTATACCAAAAATTATTCAAATAATCTAATATTATCTTCTTTCCTGCAAAAAAAATCAGGGAACCACGAGGCTCCCTGATTTTTACCATAAACCGTTAAAACTTTTATGCCGTATCAGAATGTAACAAGCAAATTTGTAAGCAATGTTACCAATGGAATAGCTATGATTGTTCTCTCAAGGAAAACGACAAACAAATGTCCTACATTTACCGGAACTCTTGATTTTAATACAATCAAACCGACTTCAGTCATATAGATAATCTGCAGTAGTGTTGCTGCCCCCATTATGAATCTGGTTCTTTCAATGGGGAAGTTGGCTAACATCAAAGGCGGAATATACATATCTGCAAAACCTACTAAGGCCGTAGGTGCAACCTCCTTAGCACCTTCAATTCCCAGAACATTTATATACCATTCGAAGGGAAGGGATATTATGTTGAATATCGGTGTAAATTCAACTAAAACCAATACTATGGTTCCCCAGGCCATTACGATTGGGATTAAATCCATAAACATGCTGGAATAAACATGGAGGCCCTGCTTTAAAACATCATTCAAGGATGCCTGTTTTGCCCTCTGTCCTGCCAAGTTAAATGCCCATTTTGTCTTTGAAACGCCTTCAGGTATGGTTTCATTAATCTGCTTACCTGAAATTTCATCATAAGTGTCAGGTAGTTTTGAGAGTGGAGGTATTCTTGGTATTATAGCAGCCAAAATAAAGCCACCCAAGAGGCAGATTAAATAGAAAATAGTAAACTTATGGTCGACACCGATGAGCTTTGCAATTACAAAGCTGAATGGTATGGATACAAAAGAAAAGTTCATTGAAATTGTTGCTGCTTCTCTGGCACTGTAGAACCCCTTTTCATATTGTCCTACCGTCAGGATTGCAGCTGCATTAGATGCACCCAGCCATGAGGTTATCAAGTCAACAGCGGAACGCCCGGGAACAGTAAACAGAGGTCGTACTACATTTCTGACTAAGACACCGACAAATTCCATAATACCAAAGTCTGTAAGCAAGGGCATCAAAAACGCTATGCAAAGAACAACAGATACCAATGTGGCTGATACACCAAGCATGGAGCCGCCTGTAGCCCCGGATATTATAAACTCAGGTCCGAAATTGAAATATACCATATATACAATAATTAACCCAATGAATCTGCTTACTAAATACAGGGGAGACGGTGAGAACAGTTTATTCATCATCTCATTTTTCTGTATGAATTCAGGTTTAAAAACCATGTTAATTATGGTCATTATTGATGAAAATGTTATGAATACTAATACCAATAAACTTGACAGATCGAGAGTTTCAAGCTTTAATAGTCCGGACACCCAATCAATAAGAATGCCGATGGGAATTGTAAATGTTGTTCCGTATGGAATCGGTACTAAGAAAAGGAACCCTCCTAATGCGGATGCCACAATAAATTTTACTATGTTGCTCTTTTCCACAGGCTCCAATTTCACTGTTGTCGCATTATTTTCAATATCTTTCATTTCTCTTCCTCCCTTATTTAAATTGTTCTATTTTTTCTATTCTGTCAAATGCTTCTTTAAGTGTCTCTACATCAACAGTGCAGGCAATACGTACGTAACCTTCACCGCATCTTCCGAAGGCATCTCCCGGAAGCATCAGCACATGAGCTTCTTTCAGGATTAAATCTGCCGCTTCAACGCTTGTCAAACCGGTTTTTTTGATATTCATGAAGAGGTAAAAACTTCCCTTCGGAGGATAAACAACAGAAAGCTTGGGAATCCTGTTTATCCGCTCTGCAGCATAAAACATCCTCTTCCTGTATTCTTCTATCATAGGAGGTTGTATTTCATGGCGGTTCCTTAAAGCATAGATTGCAGCTCTTTGTGATATGGACGGTGCGGTAAAAACTACATTCTCGTTAATTTGCTGAATAACCTTGATGATATAATCCGGCGCAACGACATTTCCAACTCTCCAGCCGGTCATGGTGAAATTTTTCGAGAAAGAATTGATGATAATTGTTCTTTCCTTCATGCCCGGAAGGCTGGCAAAGGGTACAAAAGGATTTTGGTAGCTGAAAGATGTGTAAATATCATCAGCAATTACAATCAAATCATATTTCTCTGCAACTTCCGCGATTTCTTTCATAACCTCAACAGTAAGACAATTGCCTGTCGGATTGCTAGGTGAGTTAATAACCAATGCTTTTGTTCTTTCAGTAATTAAGCTTTCCAATCTCTTAACATTAATTTGAAAGTCTTCATCCTCATAAGTGGGCAGTTCGACCGGAATCCCCCTTGCTAATTCCACCTGCTGGGGATAGGGTGTAAAGTAAGGTGCCTGCAAGATTACCTCGTCTCCGTCATCAATTATGGCTTCCAATGCCAAATACATACCAAGACATGCCGATGCACATACAAAGACTTCTTCATCTTTAATGTCCATGTCATATTCTTCTTTGTAGTATTTAACGATTTCCTGACGCAATTCCGGGTCCCCTCGAAAGTCGGTGTATTTTGTATGACCTGCCTTGGCATCAGCATAAGACCTGTCAATTACGATATCGTGGGTAATTAAATCCGGGTCCCCTAAACTTAAGTTTATAACGTCGTCAAATGACTTGGCGGCAACATCAGATTGACCCATGGCTGTGCTTTGATCTTTCCAATACCTTTTTGCAATAAATTTATGTTTCACTCTTTTCCCTCCAATCAACCTATCAATCCTGTCTTGGTTTTACCTTTCACCGATTTGTTTACTAAATACTTCGGTATACGGCCTCTTCCGATTACATCAGCAATTTGTTCAGCGGCTTTTTGCCTGCATTCGGTTAAAGCTTCTTCTGAATAATATGCCACATGGGGTGTTACAATAACGTTTTTCAGCTCATATAAGGGGCTTTCAAATTGTGATTCGTCTATAATCACGTCAACCCCTGCGGAGCCTAAAATTCCTTCCTTTAATGCATGGTACAAATCTTCTTCCTTTACTATTTCCCCTCTGGAGGTGTTAATCAAGATGCCCCCTTCGGGCATTTTCTTAAGAAGATTCATATCAATCATACCTTCTGTTTTTGGTGTCAAGGGTGTATGAAGTGAAATAATGTTGCAGGATGAAAACAATTCTTCCAAACTGTCAACTTTTTCTACGCCATATTCCTCAAAAACTGCCTCCTCCAAATACGGGTCATAAGCCATTACCTTCATGCCGAATCCTTTCATTAATTCAGCCACACGTTTAGCAATGTTCCCGAAAGAGACCAGGCCGTATCTTCTTCCTTGCAGGCGGTGAGCTGTGCCTTCCTTGTAAATATCTTCAATATTCCATTTTTTACTTCTGGCAAGCATGTCATAAACCCTTATTTTTCTCACGCAGGCCATGGCCAAAGTCACAGTATGCAAAGCAACTTCTTCAATACAGTAATCAGGAACATTTGTTACACAGATTCCAAATTCCGTTGCGGCATCCAAATCAATTGTATTGGTGCCTATAGTCTGAGTTGCAATAATCCTGCACTTCTTCATGCCCTCTAATGTTTTTCTGTCAAAATGGGTATAGACGGATATAACGCCGTGTGCTTCCGGCAATTCTTTTTCTATGGTTTCCCTATCCCCTGCCGGAATGTACGTAATAGTTAATTCACCTGCTCCCAAACCAAGGGAATTTGAAATTATTTCTTCTTCTAACCGGATGTCACCCCCTTCATCATTTATTACCAATACTTTAATATTATCCATGAAACCTCCCTCCAGACACAATTATTAAGTAATGTTTAATTATTTTTTCACAAAGTTTTTTAAACTTCCATCATTTTTATAAGATGTTAATGTTTTCAAACAAAGTGAAAATTTATGATGTATTTTAAAACGCCGTTTCTGAAATGCCGTTTCATATATAATTATACGCTAATAGAATGTTTTGTCAATACATTTTGTATGATAAAATTTTTGTACAAGCTCTTTAAATTTTCCAATAAATGTGTTATAATTAATAATTATTAAAAATATAGGAGATACGATGGAAAACCTAAATAATTACATTATTCCAATGGTAGATAAAACTCTTGAAATTATAGAATACATGTACGTAAGAGGCGGCCAAATAGGAATTTCTCAGATTTCAAAGGATTTAAACCTGCCCAAAGCTACGGTATACCGAATACTGACTACGTTGAGAAAGTGGGATTATGTTGAAAAAACAGAAGACCTGGATAAATACATGCTGGGAAAAGCTTTTATTAAAGTAGGCTCTAAGGTTTCCTCCGAAACCACTATAGCCAGTATAGCCATTCCGTTTATAAATAAGTTGGCGAAAAAGATAGGAGAAAGCATTAATTTAGGTATTCTCCACAAGGGTGAAGTCGTAACCCTTTATAATGCCAAGGGAGAGGATTTTTATCTCATATCCAACCTGATTCCGGTTTTCCCTCTTAACTGCTCCGCTATGGGCAAATTATTTTTATTAAAATTTTCGGACAAGGAGCTTAAGGACTATTTTAACAGCAGTAAGCCCGAAAAAAGAACGGTTAATTCCATTGGGGATTTAGAAGGTTTTTTAAAATTAAAAAAAGAAATCGAGAGGGACGGTGTATCCTATGACAGGGAGGAATATGAATACGGCCTGTCCTGCATCGCTGCTCCGATTTATGATAACAGCAAAAATATAATTGCCGCCATAAGCATATCCGGTCCGACAACAAGACTTAGGTACAAAGGGGCAGACTATCTAAAAGACCTCTTGGTTTCAACCGCCCAAGAGATCTCAAAGGTTTATTCAAAGATGTTTAATAATAATAACATTGATTTATAATTATACATCACTAATATTTAATTCTAAAGTTAAAAAACTTTGTCGCATTATTAACGCATAACTTACAGTATAATATCCACTGATTCACCGGATCTTATACTGTTTTTTGTTACATGGCAATCAAAAGCAATTATATTTACGCCCTTTTTATTTATCTTTTCAAGTGTTTTGCCGAAAGCTTCATGAGTTTGGTAATTAGGTGTAAAATACAAGACATCCTTCATTTGGACGACAAAACATACATAAGCTTCATAGCCCTCATCCAGGCCGGCTGCAAGTTCATTTAAGTGTTTTAATCCTCTTTCCGTAGGAGCGTCCGGGAACATGACAACCCCCCTTTCTTCCAGAGTAACCCCTTTAACTTCAAGGAAGATTTTTTTCTCATCTGCCTCAATGTAAAAATCAAAACGGGAAGACTTGTACTTGTATTCCGGTTTTATCAAAGTGACGTTTTCAAAGAGATTACCCATTAACAACCATTCATAAAAAATCCTGTTTGGTGCCTGGCTGTCGATATTTATCAGTCTTTGGCCCTTGTATACGGAAATCAAGCTGTATTTCGTCTTACGATTTGAATTGTTGTTTTCTTGAACGAATACCTTAGCTCCTTCTAACAAAAGCTCCTTGCAGCGTCCAGTATTTTTCACATGACAGATCTCAATTTTCCCGTCTATTTCAATATATGCAATAAACCTGTTAAGCCTCTTTACAAATTTAGCTTCTCTTATATTATCGTATACCAATAGATGCTCCTCATTATTCCAAATCAATTGACTTATTGTTGATATCAAGAATTGCTGTTTTACATGTACCGCCTAAATTATCCTTAACCAATTTTGCCAATTCATTTATGGCATTTTCTAAATCTTCCGTCCTTTTTTCATCTACCGATTCAATTATTAAAAAAGCATTCTTAGTATTTTCCGTAAGCATGGTCCTTACTGATTCACGCCAGTTCCAGCACCTGCAGATTGCTCCTTCATCATCCTTGTATACTATTTCACCTTCATAGGGGGGCTCACTCTTATCAGACCCGTATGTAATGAAGCTTTCATTTCCTTCAGCCTTTGTCAGCCTGTTATCTCCTGCGAATGCATCAATATCTTCACCGCCGCATGGCAAGGCATACCTCAATGAAACTGAATTGTAAATATCAACCAAAGGATTTATGGTACCTATATGGTTTTCGTTTTTTACCCTCTTCAATAAGGCCTCAATGGAGCACCTGGCTCCTTTCTTGGTTTTGAATTTCTGAAAGGCTTCCCTCCATACCCTTACAACTTCGTTTTGTGTAAATTCCGGATTGCCTAAATATTTCAAGGCTTCATTTTCCGCATTTCTTAGCATATCCAAGTATTTACCCTCTTCTTTTACGGAATTATCTATCCCCCGGCATACAACAACCCCAAACTTAGCATGAGGAAACAATTCCCAAAAATCGTTCTCGATAATAAATTTTTTCATTTGCTACCTCCCATACAATATTCTTTCTTTTCTTAGATACATATTATATCACACAATTTATTATCGCTACGTAAAAATTCTACTTTGCATAATTTTAATAAAGCAAAATGACTATTAGTCTATGTGCTCAATATCAGGTAGCAGGTTCTTAAAAGGTTGTAAAAATATATCTTAAATAAATAATATATCCTGTTTGCAAAAATTGCTTAAGCATTATCTGCCGCATAATAAAAAACTTTAAACATATATTTTAACAAGGCATGGTTATACCTCTAAAAAAGAAAAGGAGTGATGTGAATTGAATAATAAGGTTGCTGTTAATTTACGGCCGATTATAAGTAATATAAATTTACCCACTGTTGTAAAAGCTGCCATGCTGCCGGGGGATTCAGTTGAAAGTATATTTGTTGCCACCCAGCCAGGTGAGATTTTCAACATAAGAAACGGACAGGCAAGACTTTTTTTGGATATTCGCCAACGGATTATCCGCCTGGGTCAAAACGGCGGCTATGATGAACGGGGTTTATTGGGCTTGGCTTTTAACCCAAATTTTTATTACAACGGTCTTTTCTATCTCCATTATTCATTGGCAGGAAGCCAAGGGCCCGGTGCCCTCCCTTCTTCTTTCCGGCCAAATCCCTGTGAACCGCAAACATTAAATTTAAGGTGGACAAATAGGGAAACCAGATATGACCATATTGATACGGTTGAAGAATGGGTATTACAAGCAACCGGGCAAGCTCAAAGAAGGCGGACTCTGCTAAACTTACGAAGGCCCTTCATGAACCATAACGGCGTCAACAGTTTAAACTTTTCTCCTGAAACAGGAAGGCTGGTGCTTACTACCGGAGACGGGGGCTCAGGTTATGACCCCTTTAACTTAAGCCAAAACATGATGGAGGTTGCAGGAAAAATCATAGAAATCGATGTAAATGCTGATACATCCATAAATAACCTGCCGGCTGTCACGCGTTTTGACGAGCTGCCCCAGGCTACTCAAAGAACCCTTGCCGTAATTGCCAAAGGTGTTCGCAATATTCCGGGTATAGCATTTCAAGGGTATTTTGACCAATATATAAAATATGTGGGGAATGTGGGTCAGGATTTGGTAGAATCAGTTTATTCATTTGCTTATTATAAACCGATTCCCGTTACGGAAATTGTTTCAGCTTCTGCACAGAACCGTCCACTTGACCAAACCGGTTTGGTCAATTTTGGCTGGAGGGGGTGGGAAGGCGATTTGCCCACACCGATTATCAACCCCTGTTTATCAAATCCTTCAATGGTTGAGGAAACCATAGCTTATTACATGGAAGCAATCTCTACCGCAACTAAACGCACACTGCCCTTGACCTGCTATTACCACATGGACCCTCGTCCGGATAAATTCAGCGGAACAGCCCTTACAGGCGTTCAACCCTATATGAGCAATGAAATTCCCGGCTTGACAGGTTGCATCCTTTTTATTGATTTTGTAAAAAAAGGAGAATCACCTGCAAGAGGAGCCTTGGCTTATACAAAGGTAAGAACGGAATGCAGACAAAATGATTACAGCCTTATCGAAATAAATTATGATTTCGGGCCTCAATCTGCCTACTTTGTCAGCTTGGGAACAAACCCGGCTCACTCAAAGCTGTATTTGGGTGTTTACGGCTCTCCAAATGTTACTGATTACAATCAGGGAACCGTTTTTGAAATTGTATAAGCTCACCGTGAAACGATTAATGCTAAAAATTGCATCTTGAATTAATTGCGAAAAATGTTGAATACTATCGGATATGATGGTATGATAATGAAAATTTATACTATCATAGTTAAAAATACTCTATAATAACGGGAGCCCTTATGAAAATAAAATTGATGGCTGATTCAACATGTGATTTATCACAAGATGTATTAAATCGTTACAACATTTGCTTAGCTCCATTGGTTGTTTCAATTGAAGGAAAAGAATACAGGGATCGCATAGATATTTCAAACGATGAATTTTATAAAAACCTGATGACTTTCAAAACATATCCGACCACTTCCATGCCAAGCCCCGAATCCTATATTGCCTGTATCCAAGGTGCCATAGAGCAAGGATATGAAAAAATTCTTTGTATTTGTATGTCCAGCGGAACAAGCGGGTCTTATCAAGGGGCATTACTGGCAAAAGAATTATTTTATGAACAAAATCCTGAGTCAAATATTCAATTCGAAGTAATAGACTCGGTTTCTATGAGTCACGGAAGCGGATGGCTTATTATGAAATGTGCCATGCTTATTGAAAATGGTTATACATTTGAAGAACTTATTGAATACTGCGAAACAATAAAGTATAGAATCAAACATTTTTTGTCCGTTGATGATTTGGACAGTTTGATTCGCAGCGGAAGATTATCAAATGCAAGCGGCGTAATAGGCAAATTATTAAATGTTAAACCGATTATGTCAATGAAAAATACAAAAGGTGCAGTTGCAGCAAAAAAGCGTGGAATTAAACAAGTTTATAATTATTACATTCAGGAGTTTTTAAATCGTGTAGATTATGAACAGACTAATTTTGTTATTGTCGGATATACATCCGACATTAATAAGGCTGAAAATTTGAAAGCATTGCTTTTAGAAGCCGGCTTTAAGGGTGACATATATATTATGCAGATGGGGGTAGCGGTTGGAACCCATGTGGGATTAGGAGGCCTTTCCATGTTCTTTGTTGAAAAACCACACGAAGACTTTAAGCAGCATATGAAAGATAAAATTTTAAAGTATATCCATAGTTAAAAGGAAACTCTCCGGAGTTTCCTTTTGTTTTTAAGCTAAATGGTCCATTGATTGTGAATTATGCCAACCAGCTTCCAGCTGCCATCATATTCTTCGAATACCAGTCTCAGGCTCTGCCAATCAAGACCTTCGAACTGGGGGTCAATTTCCGGTATATGATACTCAACGATAATTGAATCTTTGTATACTTCAAATTGGTTTTCTATCATATTCCCGCTGGTCAGCACCTCATTGTATCCGATTTCTTTTGCATTAATGAAATCTTCGGAGTATACAAATTCATCATAGTATTGGGCTGGGGTCAGCTTGATTTCTTCTCCGCTGCCGTCATAATAGCCCCATAAATACAAATTTTCATCTTCAAAGAAGACCAAAATATCTTCTTTGCTTACTATCATATCATTTTCAGGTGAAACCCTTGTATAAGGTGTAAATCTTACTCCTTTTTCAGGATGGACATAGTCCGCTAAAGCCTTTGCATCCTTATTTTTTAAGGCATTCATCACATCATCAGCTGTTTCTTCAATAATTTCTTTAGCATCCTCCGGTTCAGTAGTCTGCCGGGCAGTATCATCCTTATCTATAGAAACATTATCCTTTGCCCATATAGGCAGTATGTTCTTAGCAAAAACAGGTATTGCAATCATTGCGCCTATTGCGGCTGTCAAAATTATATTTTTTAGCAACTTATTTTTCACTTGTCCACCTCTTTTTTTGGTATATCATTTGGACGGTAATTGATGAAAATTTGTTCCCCATACTTGGTTCCAATTATTATATATAATAGAAATTAATAACATTGTGCCGGTTAACTTATAAAATCACCCCTCAAAATTAATGAGGGGTAGTAATTCCAACTCTTTTGCCTTAAGCATGGTATGCTTCATCTAATTCGGATAACATTTTGTATACTGCTTCATAGCTTTCGCACACATCTCCCGGAACGGTGTAATTATTGGTTATTTCACGCAGCTTGGTGAATTCTTCGCCCAGGTCGGCTTTTACTGTTCCTGCTTCTTTCAACTTCCCCTTGATGGTGTCAAACAGCTTACGGACATCATGGAATTCCGGATGATGGTTTCCATGTACCCGGTCCACAACCGGAACAAATTTTTCCAATGTTGGAAAAAGTTTATTGACCAAATCATTAAATACTGCCATAGTTCTCCCTTCTTTCTTTTATTATTTTCTGATGTTTATATTGTACCAAAATATATGAGAAAATAAATTGATTTAAATCAATAATTTAAAATAGATGACACTACCCCCGTCCCCTTGTCACAAAAAAGGGGTTGTCGGCAGGACAACCCCTTTAATGGTTCTATATATGTTTAATCCTCGACTTCAACTTTAACCAGTCCGATAAACTGCAAGTCATCGACAGTTGTAACCGTGTATTTGAAGGTAGTTCCATCAAAGTCTCTTTCAGGTACAAACTCTACATTTACTAATCTTCTCATACTTATTTGAGTACCTATTACCGACCTTGTTCCTACTCTTAGATCCGAATCACCATCTTTATCGATATTCTCGAATAAAATCATTTCAAAATCATAATCATCAAATTCATCTAAGTAGTCTTTTACTTCTTGGCCGAAATCATCATCTTCTTCAAGGGTCAATGTATCTAAGAGAGATTTTACGACAATGTTTATTTTACCTTCATATAAATTTCCATCCCGGTCTTCTGCCGTGTATTTAATTTCTATAGTCTTTTCGTCATCAACCTGGTCAGGAGCCGGATAAAAGTAAACTAAATTCATTTGTTTTAATTTGAATATATCATCTTTTTCTACCTTTTCACTTTTTTCCAGCTCCCCGTCATTGTCTTCATCAAAATACAAGGCCCCGTATTTTTTATCCGGAAGCTTAAAGCTTATTTTATCACTTGAGCTGTAATCAAATTCTTCCTTAAACACTTCCTTAAACTTTGAAATATTGAAGCTTATGGGAGCATTTTCATATCCGGTAAATGTTATGTCCTCCAATTCACCAAGCTTTTCCTCAACTGTGATTTTGATTAAACCCTTATAGGAATCTCCTTCATCATCATATGCCAGGTACTCGATTTCTAAAATACCGTCTTTTTTAGGCACCACCGTTACATCCGATAGAGCTAACTGTTTCCGGGTAGGGTCCACATAATACTTATTGCCGTTGGTTACAAAGGAATTGGAACGGCTGCTGCTGTCATAACCGTAATATAAGAAGTTGTTGTTTTTGTCTAAGGGCTTGGTAAACTGAACATATTCCAAATCATCAACCTCATCTTCAATAGATTCGACTAAGCTGTATTTTTTATCGTATTCATCATCGAATCTCAATACTTCCCCTTCTTGAATCGTGACTTGTATTTCATTGAGATCGTATTCAGATTCTTCGTCATACTTACCTTCTGTCAGAACATAATAAAGGAGGGTAGCTATATCACCCCTAGTGGCATAATCATCCAAATCTTTATTCTTTCCAACCAGGTCTTTATAATCTTCCCATAGATCAATACCATCGTCAAATTCAAAATATTTGTTTTTATCCATTGCCCTTTCAATCAGCAGGATAACTTCTTCAATTGTAACCGACTGCTTGGGGAAGAACTTATTGTTTCCTCTGCCTTTTGTTATACCCAACAGTTTAGCAATATATATTGCATCAAAGTAATATTCATTTTTATCAACATCATCAAATATATCTTTATAGTCTCTATTGAGCATATCTATCAAGGCACTTAATTTAAAAGCCCTGTCTATCATAACAACGGCATCGGCTCGTTTTACATAAAGGTTTTCATAGAACTTGCCATCGGGAAAGCCCTTCATTATGCCCTTTCTCTTTACGTATTTCTGAACATACTCCCAACCGGGTTTGTTTTTAAGCATCTTTTTTGCCTGGCCGTAAGGCATCGCCATAGCTGTCCTTTAAAATTTTCTTGTATTATACTTTTCGTTATTCTCATAAATTATTTTGGGGTATTAAAGCTAATTACTTTCGACAAAAAATCGAGACCGGCACCTGATAATCCCAATCCGGTGCCGGTTTCCTTTTTAAAAGTCTTCGTCGCTTATTACATCTATGCCGTTTTCTTGAAGAAGTCGGGCAGTTATTCCTTGTCCGGGAACCAAGGTCTTGGTAAAGGTTCCGTCGTAAATGTATTTAGTTCCGCAGGATGGACTTTTTTCCTTTAGTATGGCCTTTTTTATCCCGTACTTTTTTGCAAGTTCCAATGTCTTATGAGCCCCATCCACAAAGTTTTCCGTCTTATCTTCTAAAGCAGTATTGACTACCCTTCCCTTTCTAATTTCGCAGGGGAGCCGGGGTACTTTTAATCCGCCTTCCACTTCCGGACATATCATTATAGCCTTGCCCCGGTCAACCAATCTCTTGATTTTATCATTAACAAAAGCCTTTCCGTCATATCTTGTTTTTTCTCCGCAGAGGCAGGCACTTACTAAGTATTCAAAATTGTGTCCCTTGTCTTCAGGCTCAGTATTTTTGTTTTTGATATCCATTGATTATTCAACTACCTTATCCTTCATTTTATTTATCAGCTCTAATACTCTTTCTTCGATTTTATTCAAATCTTCTTCCTTTGGTGCGCCTTCAAACTCTACTGACTCTAAGAAATCCCATTTCATATTGTTTCTTTCTATGATTTCCTTTAACTCTTTTTCCGCCCCGCCTGACCAACCGTATGAGCCGAACCTGAAAGCAGCCTTGCCTGAAACCTTCTTCCTTCCCAATTCATCTATCGCTGAAGCCACCGGCGGAAAGAGCTTGTATTCATAAGTCGGGGCGGCAATTATCACACCTGCTGACTTAAAAACGGTAGCAATCATTTCACTATCGCTCTCCAAGGGCATCTTAAGCTTATTTACCTTAATCCCCTCTCTCTTTAGGACCTTTTCGGCGAAATTTACCGCCTTTTCCGTCATGCCGTACATTGAGCCCCACAAGATGCTGATTTCATTTTTGCCTCCTCCCCCTGCATACTGGCTGAAACGCTTATAGTCATTTATGATTTTTTGCGGATTCTTTCTGTATAAGGGGCCGTGTCCCGGGGCTATGATATCTATATCGAATTCCTCAGCCTTTTGAATTGCCTTTTTTAACATTGGAGTAAATGTCGTCATTACGTTTGAATAGTACCTGATGCCTTCATTTTCAAAAAATTCGACTTCTTCCAAGGTCAGTTGATCATCAAAGTGATGGTCTCCCATGCTGCCGAAAGCCCCGAACATATCACATGAAAACAGGGTCCTTGTTTCTGACTCATAGGTGTACATGGTGTCAGGCCAGTGTACATTTGGTACCGGATGAAAGCTTAATACCTTACCTTGTCCTAAATCTAGCTTATCTCCCTCTTTTACTATTCGGACCTTATCATTGTTGTAAAAAGAGGATACTAATTTTGCAGCCTTATCCGTACATATAATGGTAAACTTATCGTTTATCTTTTCAAAGTTTTCAATCCATCCGGAATGGTCCGGCTCCATATGGTTTACTATTAAATAGTCTATATCCTTAGGGTCTGTACCTATTTCTTCAAGATTACCGTAAAGGGTTTCCGGAACCCCGTCCCAGCCTATGACTCCGTCTATGATTGCAGTTTTTTCTCCCTTCACTATGTAGGAATTCAAGGTTACCCCGTTGGCAAGCTCCCATATTCCTTCAAAGAGCATGTCATTTACATTCATTGTCAATAAATGTATACCTTTTGCAACTTCTACTTTTTTCATCTTACTTCCTCCTTATTGTTAAATAGAATGTGCGAACATTTATTTAATTATGCTAATATTGTACCATTTTTTGCAAAAAAGTGAACAAAAATCTCTCCCTGTAACCTTTAATATGGTCTTTATTTTATTTAAATTTTGTGTTAAAATATTCTTACATAATTTTACAGCTTGCGTTTGCTAAGCCGGGGGAGAATTTCATGAAAAAAAAGAGCTTAATTGCATTATTCTTATTATTTGGCATCTTTCTTACCGGATGCCTCCAAAACAATATAGGACTAGTTATTGAAAAGCCGGTGACGGTAACCCTGTGGCACTATTACAACGGGCAGCAAAAAGATGCCTTTGATGCCTTGATTGATGAATTTAACCATACCGAAGGATTTAGTAAGGGTATTACCGTAAAGGCTGAATCCAAAGGAAGTATAGAAAATTTAGAGGAAAGCATCACTGCTTCAGCCGAAGAAAAGTTAGGAGCCGAAAAGCTGCCGGATATTTTTTCTACCTATTCGGATACGGCTATAAAGTTGCAACAAATGGGGCTATTGGCAGATATCAGCGATTACATGACAGAAGAAGAGCTAAAGGAATACAATCCTTACTTTTTGGAAGAAGGCCGGTTTACAAAAGACAGGCTGTTTATTTTACCTGTGGCGAAAGCAACAGAGCTTTTATATCTGAACAAGACTGACTGGGATATATTTGCAGAAGAACACGGATATGACCTTTCCGTCCTTTCAACATGGGAAGGGATAAGGGAGGTTTCTGAAGCTTACCATAAGTGGACTGAGGGTAAGTCTTTTTTTGGAAGGGATGCAGCCGCTAACTTCATGCTGGTGGGCTTCCACCAATTGGGAAGCGATATTTTCCAAAAAACCAATGACGGTATCAAGCTAATCTTAGATGAAAATATTCTTGAAAAAATATGGACAAGCTATTGCGAGCCATATATTTTAGGTTATTATGGCGCCTTTGGAAGGTTCAGAAGCGATGATATTAAAACCGGTGATATTATTGCGGCAGCAGCCTCAACTTCCAGTGTATCTTATTACCCCCAAGAGGTAACCCTTGAAAGCGGCATAACTTATCCGATAGAAGTTGTAGTTTTGCCCTTGCCTGATTTTGAAGGAACCAAAAAAACCGCAGTCCAGCAAGGTGCAGGCATGTCGGTAACAAAATCTTCCACTGAAAAAGAAAAGGCTGCCATTGAATTTTTAAAATGGTTCACCCTTGAGGAGAATAATATCGGATTTTGTGTTGATAGCGGTTATTTTCCCGTAAAGACAAACGAAAGAATAAAAGAGCGGATGAAAGAAAAATTAATCAGCATGAATATAGGTGAAGGTTCTTTGGTCTATGAAAATACAATGTTGGGCCTGGAATCAATTCTTAATTCCGATTTATATGCTCCCATAGCCTTCGAAGAAGGAAGTACCAAAAGAAAAATAATTACGGAATACTTAACCGACCGGTTGGAAATCTGCAAAGACCGGTATAATGAGACACCAATAGAAGACAGAGCCGGTTTTTTAGAAACTTGTTATAAAGAATGGTCTGCAAATCTTATAAGCGAATTGGAGATTTGATAAATGACAAGAAAGAAGGAAAACAATATGGATAAAAGCAGAACAATATTTAAGAAAATATTTGTCCCGGTCCTCGCAATTTTACTGATTGTGGTAGGACTTTTTATGCTATTTATCAACAGTTACATCTTAAAAAATCTGCGCACCAATATTTTTGCAGCTTATGAAGAACAAATCGCTAACCACAAGAATTATCTTGAAAGTTCATTGCTTAGAAAACAGAATGCTCTTAATCAGGGGGCTGAACAGGTAAGATGGAAAATTGAGGAATTGGTCAAAGCAAAAGGGTATAAGTTATCGGATATCCGGTATAATGCGGACCTAAACCAAGATATTTTGGATAATATGGCTGATTCCATAATTGATACATTAAGCATCAGCGACGCCACAGATATATTTCTGATCCTGGACGGATACGGGTCTTACGATAATACCCAAATGAGGGCAGGGATTTATATCAGGAACAGCGAGCCGGGAACCTATGTTCCAAATTATGGAAATTTGATTTATGAGCGTGGTATATCGACGATTTCCAAAAGATTAAAGCTGCCACTGGATATTTATTGGCAACCGGGATTTTTATTTGAAGATGAGGAATCAAGCGATTTCTTCTTCAGACCCCTGCTAAAAGCTAAAGAGAGCGGCAGTTTAAACTTTAGAAACTTTGCCTATTGGACATATATCATAAATGAAAGGGATTTTGGGGTTTTATCCTGCTCAGTTCCCTTAATCGGCTCAAAGGGAGAAGTTTTTGGTGTCATGGGAATAGGCATAAATGAAAATAATTTAATGAAAGGCTACAGCTACAATGGATTAAACAGGAACTCAAGCCGGGCATATATCCTGGCAAAAACTACAGACGGCTTGAATTATAAACCATATTTCATCAAGGGGGAATACTACGATAAAGCTTCCATCTTGTCTCAAAATATTAGCCTGCCAAGCCAAAGTGAGAATGGAGTCTTCTATGTGAATACCGGAGCGCCGTACAATGATGAAATATGTTTAAACAGTCAGGAACTCAAACTTTACAGCTATAATGGGCCTTTTGAAAATGAAAAATGGGCCTTGTTAGGTATTCAAAAAACCGATGAACTGCTAGCTAATTATTATTTCGTAGAAAACTCCCTGAGCTCCATAATGCTGATAGCTGCACTAATATGCATTGTATGCGTTTTCTGGTTTAGCCGGTTCATATCGGTTCCCATTCAGCAAATGGTATCATCCTTGCGTAAAAGCGACCCCAACACACCCATACGCCTTCAAAAAACATATATTGACGAAATTGATGAGTTGGCGGAATCCATTGAGAATCTCAGTGCCCGATTGTCAAAGAGAATTGAAAAGGAAAGAGATTATGACATATTGACAAACCTTTTGAGCCGCAGGGGTTTTGAAAACAGGCTGCGACAATTGGTGAAAAGGCAAGTGGATTTGAAGACAGGGGCTATGCTGGTATGGGACTTAGATGACCTAAAACTTATAAATGATAATTTTGGCCACTGCATCGGTGATAATTATCTGATTGCATTTGCAAATTGCTTAAAGAAGTTCAACTGTGAGAATGTGATATCTGCAAGACGGTCAGGGGATGAATTTGTAACCTTTATTTATGGTTATGACAGCATTGAAGAAATAGAAATTCTTATAGAAGAAATCTGGAAGGTTGTAAATAGCACTTATATTGATTTATCAGGACATCATAGGAGCAAGATAAATATTTCAATGGGAAAAGCATGGTATCCTAAAGACTCCGATGATTTTGACACCTTGTTCCTCTATGCCGATTCAGCCATGTATGAAGCAAAAAACAAGAAAAAAAGAGACCTCAGAAATGTTATCACCCGTTAACTATAAAGGCACTTCATCTGAAGTGCCTGAATCTTTATTGTTATTAATTTGAATTTCATTCTTAACTTATAATTGTGGTGCCAAATGCCTTTTTTAAAGAAGGCTTTTTCTTTCTTCTTTCTTTTATGTTTTGATATTCATATTCCCAGCAAATATTTCCATCCAGTACCTTTGAATCATAGTCATCCAATATGGAACGGACGTCCCTGGACAGGGCAAATAAAGCTATTATATTGGGTATTGCCATTATCCCTACAGTCAAATCCACCAGCTGCCATACAAATGTAGCGTCAATCAAGGTTCCCGCCACCAAGGCTGCCAGCACTACCGCTTTAAATACATTTATTGTTGAGGGTTTTCCGTTAAACAAGAATTTTACATTGGATTCTGCAAAGAAATACCAGCCTATTATGGTAGTGAGGGAGAAGAATGATAAACATACGGATAGGAACATCCCTCCAACCTTTCCAAAGTTTAAGGAAAAGGCATTTTGTGTCATAACGGTAGCACTTTCGGTCATCAGTGATGCCGGAATCGTCATATCATATGCACCTGATGACATATTTACAATAACGGTAGAAGTTGTTATAACCGTTAACTGCCGTATATACCGACAGTCTCGTCAAATAGACCATAAATCCCGATAATATGCCGATCCATATGGGGCTTAAATCTTTATTGTAGTAAATAAAAATTGCAAGTATCACTACACCTGCAGAAAAAACAAAATCACTGTCCGATAAGCTTAAGTATACCTGGGATGCCAATGCGACAGATACCGATACGGCTAACAGCCTTTTAAAATTCTTCAATAAACCACCTCTATCAGATACTAAACTCATTTTATATATTTTAGTATCTCTTCGTTTATGTAATTATAAGATGTCATTTCTTCAGTGTTTTTCCTCAATACCCTTTGATGTTCTTCTAAATTTTCATATAATTTATTAAAACTTTCAATTAAATCTTTTAGAGTAATCTTGTTTAAATCTTTAAAATAAATCTGCCCTGATTTTTCAGAAAAAACCTCCACTTTTGGGTCATAGGCCAAGGCTATGAAGGGCTTATTTAAAATAGCGCTGAAGATCAACCCATGCAGCCTCATCCCTATGAATACCTCCCCGGATGAAATCTCAAGTATAATATCTTCAAAATTTAAGTTTTCACAGTATTTCACCGGAACACCTTCAATTTTGTCCTTTATTTTTTGCAAGACCCTGTCATCGTTTCCTTTTTGAAAAGGCAAAAGGACGATTTCATATTCGTTACCGCCTAAGTACTCAATGAAATCAACCATTATGTCAATGAATTTTTCATCATAAAACCAATCCCTCAGATTAATTATGACCCTCTTTGGCCTTGTTTCCGATTTCTTGTCAATGTCTAAACTAAAGGCTAAATCATTACCTAAATAAATATTTTTCATATTGTGGTTTTTCAAAAATTCAAAAGAAACATCATCTCTCAGAACGATATAATCCAATGACTTTAAAATCTTTATGGTAATTTTTTCGGCTAAGGAGGTTTTTAAAGGGCCTATGCCGTTGCCTAACAAGACTGCTTTTTTCCCGAATAGTTTTGCCAGCATCAAGATTGCTAAATAGTAGTATAAGGACCTGTTGCTCGTAACATTTTGCAGCATAGAACCCCCGCCCCCTACTAAAATATCCGAGTTTATTATCCCCTGAACTATATCCATGTATTTATTCCTGCTTATGCCTTTTATGCCGTGTGTTTTTTCAGTATCCTTGACACTGTAGGTAATGGCCGTAATATCAGGCTTGGTATAAACCTTATTCAGAAGATTGACCGCAGCTCTGAGCAAGGCTTCATCCCCGGCATTTCCTGACCCGTAGTATCCGATGATTAAAATTCTTTTTACGTCCATTTTCTAATCTCCCAAATATAGCTTATAGACTTCTTCATATTTATCTACCATCTTTTCAACGGAATAGTTCTCCTTGATATAGTCTCTTTCCCACCGGCAATCCAAACCATTCTTCAGTAAAAAGTCTATATCCTTCTTTAAATCTTCATAGGTGGCCATATTAGTATTCCTTGCCGTAAAATTATTAAACTCTGCCAGTTTTAATTTACTCTCATCCAAGATACCCATGTATCCGAAGTCTCCGGCCAAAATGACAGGCAGATTATAACACATTGCTTCCAATGCAGCCCTGCTTACCCCTATAAATATTTTTGCCTCATCCAAATATTTTTCCACCTTAGATACCTTGCCTGTAAAAACCACATTGCTTAAGCCCTTGGCCTGTCTCTTTAAATCACCTGCTTCTGACCCGTCTCCCACAATGGTTATCCGGATATCTTGGTTTGCCCTTCCGTACTCGATTAGTTTTTCAGCAATTAAGCTTGTATCATCATCTAACCTGCTTATGTGAAGAATTCCCTTTCTATCCTTATCATTTGACGGTTTAAACCTGTCTAAGTTAATCCCGTTTATGGTATTGTAGATTCTGTCTTCGGGAACCTTGTAATTATCCTTTATATAATTTCTTATATCTTCGCTTACGACGAATACCCTGTCTCCCCATTTAGTTATCCGCTTCAGCAATAAATTGACCCGGAAGGTCCCGTGTGCGGTCGTAATCATGTCAAAGTTCAGCTTTTTCTGAAGGAGGAAAAGCAAAAAGGCCGGTATGCGGGCATGGCCGTGGGCTAATTTAATATTCTCCTTTTTTATCAAATCATTTAAAATATTTAGAGATTTGATAACGGCTATGGGGTTCTTGGTATGGAGGGGCACATTGACGGTTTCCACCCCGGCACTTTTTAAAGTCTCCTCATAGACTCCCCCGTTAGATGCCACAATTACCCTGTAACCTCTTTTTTTCAGCTCTATGGATAATTCTATCACATGGGTTTCCGCTCCCCCTATATCCAAGCCCATTAAAGCCTGGAGGACGGTTTTTTCCTTATACATAAAATCTACTCCTGTATGCCTTTTGTTATAGCTGAAAACAAAAGTCCTATGGTTTTATACTTACCGGTGGAATTTACCTTGATTTCCGTAATTCCTTCGGCGAAAACACCGTTTGGTCTGTCCAAAACATTGCATTCAACAGTCAATATGATATTGTATTTTTCGGGGCTCCTGACTAAAACCCCTTCCCCGTCGTTCTTTATAAGGGGAAGATAAGAATCTTCCACTTCTATATTTTTTATTTTGCCGAAATAATAATTTGTATCATCGGAATATACATTATCCCCTAACTGCAAGGCGTCTACCGAATATTGGCGCACATCCTCTATCACAAGGATTACATCCTTTTTTGTCTTAACCGCCTCATTGTTCCCAGTTAAGTCCACGGATCTAATGTTTTTAATTTTTAAACCCAAGACTGCGATGACTGCTATTATGAAGAGTATTATGCAATAATCAATCCAATTGAATTTTCTTTTCATCTTTCTTACCTCTCAATTGCCACAATATACCCAAAGCTTGCAAAGCTCTTGCCCTTTATGGGAAGATATGATCCTACCCTTATCTCTTCCCTGTCCACTGTAATTACATCATTTTCAATTAGGGCATCCGCCTCTATATCAATTAATACGGAATAGAGTCCCGGAACTTCCTCCAATCTGATTATGCCATTTACCGTATCTTCGAATTCTTCCCTGTAGGGATTGACTTTAAAATCTTTTATCTTCCCTATGTAGTAATTCTTGCTGGAATTGAAAACATCTTTCCCTATTTGGAGCTGGTCGATAAATTCTTCCCCAACCTCAATTGTTTCAAAGGTGTATACAATTTTACTTGTGTTGTTTGCAAATTTTGTATTTTCTTTAAAGGGCTTAACTAAATAAAATACTGCTCCGACTATTATTAGAACAATCAATATATCAATTATGCCTATTCTTTTTTTATTGCTCATAGCATTCCTCCATATATGTTTTCAATATTTCTAACCATTTCTTCCACCGTGAACTTCTCTTTTACCTTTTGGTATCCCCTTTGTCCGAATTGTTTTCTTAAATCTTCATTTTTCATAAGTATTGAAAGCTTGGAAGCAAAATCATCATAATCCAAGTAATCAGACAAATAGCCGTCCTCACCGTCAGTTACGACTTCCTTGATACCGTCGATGTTAAATGCAACTACGGGCTTTTTATGGGCAAAGGCTTCAATCACCGTAAATGACAAGGCTTCAGAATTAGATGTATTTACGACAATATCGGATAAGTCATATATTTCATCGATTTCATTTATGTGTCCTAAAAACTTCACATTTAAATTTTTATCCCTGACATATGATTCTAAATAAGGCCTTTGTGAGCCTTCTCCCACCAAGAGGATTTTAAAACCCCTTTCGGTTTTTGCCAATATTTCTCCTATTTTAAGCAGGTTTTCCTGGCCCTTTACTTTTTCCAAACGACCTATTAAGCTTATGATGATTTCATCATCCTTAAGGAGGTACTTCTCCCTTAAATTTTCTTGCTTTATGTCAGGCAGTTCCACCCCGTTGTAAACAAGAAAAATATTTTCTTTTTTTTCCCCTTCATCCGATAAGTTTTCTTCCACCGCCTTGGAAACAGCTATTATTTTACTTGGCAGAATTCTGCCTAACATGATTTTTCCGAGCCTTTTCACGCCTTTCATTTTCGGCAGCAGGCTGTGTCTGGTGTATATTATTTTTTTGTTTCCGGCCATAAGTCCGGCTATCCTTGCGGATAAACAGGCGTGGCTGTGGATGATATCAGGTTTATATAGCTTTATCAATCCATATATTTCTTTAACTCCCATAATATCAAAGGACTTGGTATCTATTCCCTTAATTTCAATTACGTCAATATCAGGGAGGGAGGAAATGATATTATTTAACACACTGCCTTCAGGCACTACAACTCTAATTTCAAATTTATCTTTGTCTATATGCTTGCAAATTTGATATAAGTACTTTCCGGCACCTCCGAAGTTTAAATCCGTGATAACATGCATTACCTTTATTTTATTCATTGTGCACTTCTCCCTTTTCCTTAGCCAAAAAAGCAGTGGCAGACCCAAGACCCAGCAAGACGAAATACATGAACATAATGTCATAATTATGCCATATATGGTCCACCATTCCTTGGATTGTACACCCCGCTATTCCGGCAAATATGCTTACCGAAATCACACTCAATTTATTGCCCTTGTATTTGATTGCAGATATAATATCCCTGGTCCAGGCTGTCATCATTGCAATAAAAGAAAGCAATCCTAAAATCCCCATTTCTATATAAATCATGAGAATGGTATTGTGGGCATGATAGGACTTGGCAGCATGCAGGGAATATATCTTGTAAAGCTCTTTAAACTGACCCAGCCCTGTACCGGTTATCCTGTAATCCCGGAGCATGTTAAAGGAAGCCTGGTATATTGACCTCCTGAAATTAGTGGAGGTATCGCCCCCCGTAAATATGGAAAGTATCCTTCTTATGATAGATTCAGGCAAGAGGGAAGAACCTGCCAGGCCCAAAATAATCAGGGCGGGAAGATAATCCCGAGCTGCCAGGATAACTACAATTATCATAGCGATAGCAAGACTCAGCATGCTTCCTCTGGATAAGGTCATAAGAACATTAGCCCCTCCTAAGGCCAATACTCCCAAGTAAAATAACTTATATATTTTTTTATCTGCTGTATAGAATAATGAGAATATAATGGGAAGTACCAGGACTAAGTATTCTCCGTACACGTTAGGATTGCCGAAAAAACTGTAAACCCTGGTTAAGGAGCTTGAAAAATCCTTATCCAGCCAGGCTTCATCCATGGGAGCACCGAATATGAACTGGTAAAAGCCGTACAATCCGACTATTATCGTTATCAGGACTATAGAATTAAGCACCAGGTACAATCTTTTTTCATCTTTTACAATATAGGGTGCAAATAATCCCATAAATGTAAAAGTCATATAAATAATAAAGACGCTGAGGCTTTCAGCCGGTCCCTTATTAAAGAACTGGCTCAGCACTATGGTGCCCATAAATGTCAACAGAAAAAATAAATACAATTTCGGGTATTTGAATGTACTGCCCTTATGCAAAAGTGATAAAACAGTCAGGCCTATTATTCCTGCACTTATGATAAGTCCGAGGGAAGTAGGGACTAAGGGCAGGATAATAAGCAGAATTGCAAACAAAACAAAATTAATATCTTTATAAATCATCAAGCTTATGATTAAACTATTGTTTATTATAAAACCGGCAATTTTCTTTAAAAACCTGTATATAACCTTTAAACCCTGAAGCCCTGTCAAGAGGCCACTGTTTATTGCACTGTCTTCAGGTCTTATTTGTGATGTCAAAAATTGAATGATCAGGCTTTTGTTTAATAGATTCATAAACCGGTCAATAAAATTATCTGCCACAGAACATAGATTGCTTTTTTTGTAATCATTTTTAATTTTTAATATTAACTTTCCTATTCCATATAAAATAATTGAATCAGAAAACATAAATTACCCCTTATTTTATTATTTCAGATAATTTGTCGTTTTTCAACAAATCCTTTTTAAGAATCAAATCAGAAACAACCAGTTCTTTTTGTTTCTCGCTGATTATTGACATGACTGAAGAATCTTCAACCGCCTTCTTAGATTCTATATCGTACAATACTTTTTCCTGGTTGTCATAATAATATCCCTCTAATATAACCGTCCCGTCCCTTTTTACCACATATCCGGGCTTATCATTCAAAAGAGACTCGCCTAAGGCGTAGGGATGGCTGAGACCCATGAGGTCCAAAACAGTCGGAAGTATATCAATTTGCCCGCCTGTCTTTTCAATGGTCCTTCCTTCCCCGTCTTGGCCGTTAAAAATCCATAGAGGAACTTTTTGTATCATGTTCCAATCCAAGTTGGAGCCGTCCAATTCCAGCAATTTCTCTAGCAGGCCCCTTTGGTCCTGATAAAGTCCGCTATGGTCTCCATATATTACAATTATTGTGTCTTCTAAGAGATTTTTTTCCCTCAGGTCATCAAATAAGTTTTTTATAGCCATATCTACATAGTTCATGGACTTTAAATAGTTTCCTAGCTGAGTATCTTCAAAATCTCCTGTTTTTAAATCAATATCCGTAAAAGCATCATAGGGATGGTGAGAGGATAAGGTAATTAAAAAGCTGAAAAACTTACCCTTATCTCTTGATATATCCAGGGCCTGCTTAAAAAAGGAATCATCGCTCAAGGCCCATCCTTTCTTTTCATCTAAATTAAAGTCATTTATTGAATAAAATTTTTCATAATCGAAATTCCTGTAAACCGCTTCCCTGTTCCAAAAGGAAGAATCATAGCTGTGAAAAACCCTCGACCTGTAGCCTTCCTCATTCAAAATGTCCGCCAAGGTCAAATATTCATTCAAAGGATACAAATAATTAACCGCCCCTACAGCTGCCGGGTACAGGGAATTATTCAGCATAAATTCGGCATCGGAAGTATTGCCCCCGGCTACCTGGTGGTATATGTTGTTAAAGTAAAAGCTGTTATTTTTGAGCCCGTTCAAAAATGGCGTAACTTCCTCTCCTTCAATAAGCAAATCCGCAACAAACCCCTGCATGGCTTCAACTTGAATAACTATCAGGTTCTTGTCCCTTTCGGTACCGAAATATTTACTCGTATCCTTATCTTTACCTGCATAGACTTCCCTTATAATTTCTTTTTCGTCTTCCTTTAAGGAAGTGTTCCTTGCTATTTTTTGTTTAGCAAAATCATATATGTCATAGGCGTGAAAATAAAGAGTACCGAAGTCCTTGGCTATATTTTTTCTCTCATATGCATGTCTTGTTGTATCTACATTTTTTCCATAAAAAGTAAAAATTATCAGAGAAAGGACCATTATAGCGATTATGCCGATGTTTCTTATTATTTGGCTGCTTTTCAACTTTTCATGAATATTTGTCCTCAAAAAATAAATAAAAAAGCCTAATACCGGAATATCTATGATAAAAACAAAATCCTTGATCTTAATCAAAGAAAATATGCTTTGAGATATGTCACCCACAAAGCCGATTTGGTATAGCATGGGTATGGTCAAAGGTATACCGTAGTACCTTCCGTATAAAGCATCGCTAAAGAGCACAAAGGAAGTCAATATATTGAGTATAAACAAGGATATTATACTCTTTCTTTGTGCAAGCAAGGCCGCTGCCAATACCAAAATAATGGTGCTCAGTATTATGAATTTAGATATATCACCCGTTAAACTAAAAGGGGGGGCCTGAAGTTTAATCGTATACTGTAAATAAAGGGTTTTTACAAAAATTGAAACTATGTTGAATATAATAAAAAATATTTCTAATACATATATATTTATATTTAAACTTTCAAATTTCTCTTTGCCTTCTCTTATAACCTGCAATACATGTATCTCCTATCCTTATAACGCTGACACTAATTATATAACATTTTATTGTCTAATACAATAAAATTGAATTGGACAAATATTCATAAAATAAAAATTCCCTCAAACCTTTCAGTTCAAGAGAAGGATCTAATGAGATTCTTCACTGCGTTCAGAATGACACTGTGTTCAGATTGACACCCTACGGGTTATTCACAGCAATGAGAAAGCCAATAACAAGTACTGTTATTGGCTTAAATTTACTCTTCAGGGTGTTTTATTTAATATACTCAACAGCGCTTAAAGCAGCTACCTTACCGAATACTAAGTTTTCAGTCAAGGGGCTTGCACCTTGGGTTCCTTCTCCTGCATTCTCGCCTGCCGCATACAATCCGGGGATAACCTTGCCTTCGGTATTGATTACCTGAGCATTAGTATCTACCTTCAGCCCGCCGAATGTTCCTTGTGCCGCCGGTGAAATTTCTAAACCGTAATAATCCGGATTTTCAAAGTCAATGCTGAGGTTAGTGCGGCCAAAGTCCTTATCTTCATTAGCTGCAACATAGCCCTTGTAAATTTCTACTGTTTCCAATAATCCGGCCTTGTCTATACCCATTTCTTCAGCTAATCCTTCCAAAGTAGGAGCTGATTTAAAGTAGCCTTTTTCATTATATTGGTTTATTAATCCCACATTAAGAAGAGTTTTATCAAATATCATATATGCCTTCTTGCCGGTCTGTTCCATTATGGCTGCAGATGTTTCCGTGTAGTCTCCCTGTTCGTTGGCAAATCTTTTTCCTTCCGCATTAACCATAATTGCTCCGTTATGTCTTAAGGGAGACATGGAAATTCTTAAATCACCTTCGTAATAGACACTTGGATTAACCCTGATATTTTCCATATAGGCAACATCCGCTCCGACTGCCTGTGCCATCAATATACCGTCACCTGTTTGTCCTATTGAACTTGAGCAGCCTATTCCTTCCCAACGGCTGTCGTATTGGGCAATCATATCAGGATTTGCCGCAAAACCGCCTGCACAAAGAATAACTGCCTTAGCATAGATATTATATTCGCCATCCGGTCCGGTTACTTTTACGCCTGCAACCTTGTCGCCATCCATGATGATTTCAGTTGCTCTTGTATTCAACCTGTAGTCTACACCTTGTTTTTCGGCTTCGTCCTTCAGTGCTTTAATAATGTGGGGACCGGGAGCGCTGCCATCTGCAGGGCTGTGCCCGTATGTGTTGATAACACGAGTCAAATCCATTCCCAAGCCCGCTAACCAATCAATTGCTTCACCACTTTTTTCCACGATAACCTTAGCTGCATCAGGATCACAGGTAGGGTCTTTCTTCATGTACCAATCAAAAAACTCCTCGTCTGAAACAGCAGTGCCCTGTTCCTGCATTATTTTTGAATTATTAGCGGTTAAACTTGTTGAACCGAAAATTGTATTGCCGCCTAACATGGGCATTTTTTCAACAAGTATTACATCTTTATTCCCATATTTTACATTGATTGCTGCAGTTAGACCGGAGCCCCCGCCGCCGACTACCACAACATCCGTTGTTACATCTTCAACCTTGTTTTCCCCTTCTGTCACAGGTTGTCCAGATTCATCGCCTTTATCACAGCCTGTAACCATTGATAAAAACAGTATACCGCAGATAATAATGCTCATGAATCTTTTAGTCTTAATTGTCATTTCTTCTTCCTCCTAATTTTGTAAAGTTAAAAAATTAACTTTAGTGTAATTTGAATTATATGATATTGTTTATTTATTGTCAATCGTTTGTTTAAACTTCATATTCTCTCCTATTTCGTTAAAGAGTCATTTGGAAGCAAGTGTGAACATCAAGCATTCTTCATTGAAATTTCAATAATCATATCTTTAAACCAATGACATTTATAATGGTACAATCTTACATTAACCCGATAATATTTGTTAATATTTCCACAATTTAGCATGATCTACATCAATATGGAAGCAAGTCAGGAAACATAAAAAAACGTCATCTGTATTGATGACGTTTGTTGAGCTTGATATGGGTCCTCAGCCTCTATCATTCAGTTTTTTTGTTTTTGAAAGAAGTGGTTTTTCTTGCATAGAGGGTTTGATTCATATGTTTTTCATTTTCCATTGCAACAGTATTTTCAGGCCTGTATGTCAAAATTTCATTATATGATTCCAATTCCTCATCCGAATCGGGTCCCACCGGTATCAAGCCGGTTAATTCCGTCGATGAGATTGCATTTTTGGAATTAATATCCCACTGAATATTGTATTTATCTTTTGATTTGTCAGTTTTATCGCTCATGATGAATCTCCTTGACTATATTTTATTAATAGTATGTCATAAAAAGAATATTTTAAACAAAAACTCCCTCAAACTTTAGTTCAAGGGAATTTATGAGCTTTATTTTTATAAGCATATTTCTAGCAAGATAGGGGTATGGTCTTGTCTTGGTCCCGAATCAATCATTTCAGACTTGATAACCTTATCTGCTATCCGGTTGCTTACCAGCCAATAATCAATTCTCCAGCCGGAATTATTGATTTTACTCGTTGCAACCCGCTGAGCCCACCAGGAATAAACCCCCGGCACGTCACCGTGAATATGGCGGAAAGTATCCGTAAACCCTCTGTCCAGAAGGTTTGTAAAACCTTCCCGCTCCTCGTCGGTAAAGCCCGCCGAGCGACGATTATTATCGGGATGAGCCAAATCTATTTCTTTGTGTGCAACGTTAAAATCGCCTGTAGCGATGACATACTTCTCTTTATCCAAGCTTTCCAGATAATCTGCAAATCTTATGTCCCAAATCCGGCGGTCTTCCAGACGGTTCAAACCATCACCCGCATTGGGAGTATAAACCTGGGTTAAATAAAAGTCTTCAAACTCTAAGGTTATGATTCTGCCCTCAGAGTCCATGGTGCCGGGTGCCCCGATTTTCGGAAAGGAAACGAGGGGCTTTAAATCCTTCTTATATAAGGACATGGTGCCGGCATAACCCTTGCGGGCCGGTTCTACCGAGGAATTCCAGACTATTTCATAATCAGGAAACATTTCATTTAAGATTTCAAAGTGTGTTTTTGAAGGGCCGGTGGCCGGCAGCTTTGTTTCCTGAAGGGCAATAACCTCCGGATTATATTCTTTAATTGTACTTAATACATTTTTTGATAATTTAGCACGCGGAGATTCACCGGTCAGTGCCGCATTTAATGAATCAATATTCCATGAAATAAACCTCAATGCCTTATCCCCCTTATTTTTGCTGAGTTTCTTTTATTGTAAACCATTTGATAAAAATCTGCAATCTTTATCTCTTGATCCTAACCTTTCCGCTTGCATTTTTACCGGTGATTTGTATCACGTATTCATCCCTTTCCGAAACGGTTACCGTGAATCTTCCTGACTTAAGGTCACTTCCCACATAGGGCTCACTTCCTTTTTTACCCATAATTGACAGGCCGATTACCCCTCCTTCACGAATGGTTTGAACCTCCAGTTCATCACCCTTGTCAAGGGATAATTCACACTTGTTTTGGGAGGTCCAATCCTTGAAAGTCATTGTGAATCCTTTTCCATCGGGATTCTCAAGAATAAGGATGCTGCCCTTTGTTGCGGTACAAGCTGATAAAGCTATTAAAACAGCAATAAATAACGGGAGAAAAACAATCGGATGCATGCTTTTAACCCTCCTTATCTTTGTGTTTTGTTTTCCAATAAGCATGACAATACCTCCTCTATAAACATGTCTCTCTCATTAACCCACGGGCTGTGGCCGGAATGCTCGAACCATACAATTTCCTTATGGGGGGCATTCAAAACCTCCACATATTCCTCGACTAAGGCCGTAGGCGCATTGACATCATGGCGGCCAAGGAAGAAATACAGGGGTACGGCTAATTCTGTATAATCGGTTCTCATGTTTATATTATAAAGCTGTTGGTAGACATGATTATATGTATTTATGATGCCGCGGAAGAAATTGATTTTATCAAGCAGGCCATATTCAGGAGACCCTATGTCACGAAGAGTGTTGTAACCCGGATTGTGAATATCCGGATTGCCTGCCATATAAGCACTGAGGTAATTTAAGTAAACAGCGCTTTTCCATGTTACGTCCTTTCCGTAATAGGGCGGCATACCGTTTGCCATCAGCCTTTTTATTATACCGGTATCGTTTTTGGACCTGGCAATTTCCAATGCCTTCTTGTAGTCAAGTCTTTCGGTCTCCGCAAAATCCACCATTTGCCCTGTACCGATAAATGCGTGATAAGACTCAGGGTACTTGTCAACAAGGAAGATCCCCAAGGCGGAGCCCCAGGATTCACCCATCAAATAAATCTTATCCTGTGAGAAACGGTCTTTTAAATACTCAGTCAATGTATGACCATCTTGGATATAGGTATGGGCATTAATATTTTTCGTTTTTTCCCCATAATAGGACTTGCCGGACCCGGGCTGGTCCCAGTTGACAACCACAAAATGCTTCTCAAGTTCAGCAAGTTCATGCCTCACCGCAGCCATCTGAGTACCCCCCGGGCCGCCTGCCAGAAAGAGAAGAACCGGTGCATTCTTGTCCCAACCTCTCAAGCTGACCCATTGCTTCCTGCCGTTTAACTCAAGCTCTATTAACTCCGCAATACTGTTTCCAGGTGTTCTTCCCTTTTCATCAACAATAGGCGGAGTAAAGGCGGTAAGCTGTGAATAGGCAACCAAACCCACGTTCAATATAATCGTAATGATTAAAAATACGGCTGTTTTTTTCATACTGATAAGCTGCTTTGTTATGGCCTTTTTCTTACTATGAGCAATGATATAGTAAACTGCTATGAATATAATTTTTCCAAGTGCAACAAGAGATAAAAGGGTCAAAATTACAAATAAACTTATTTGAATCATAATTAACCTCCTTACTGTTTAATGTAAATACATTCAAGAGCGTTTCCCATCACCGGTATATCGGTAATACGACAATCTTTGGGAAACAACCGGTTTTGCTCCATAAGACTTTTAATAAGGCTGATTTTTTCAGTTTCCTTCAGGGGTTCGCGGAAAATTAGCATACCGCCCGGTTTTAAGGACTCAGTCAGGGCGGGAATAATCTTTTTAAGTTGGCCTTCCCATATATCATGCAAAACAAAGTGGCAATACACTAAATCAAAGCTTTCATTTTCAAGTGCCGGGAATTCTGTTTGCACAAAGGTCACGTTACCATAACCCCGCAGATTCTTACGGCATTCATTAAGCCACCGCTCAGAAATATCAAGACAGGTCAAATGTCCCCTGGAAAGCATTTTTGCAGTATAATGGGCGACTGTCCCCATGCCGCAACCAAAATCAAGGACCCGATCATTGCCCTTAAGGGGCAAGCTATTGGCAAATGCCCTGTAGACTGATTTGCCGTAAAAAAGAAAGGCAATCTTGGTTAATAATATCTCTAAGCGACTCGGTTCATATTTCATGTTTTCACCTCACAAAAAAATTAAGCTGTATTTCAGATTCATTGCCATCATAGCAACCGAACCTGTCATACAGCTGATATCAACCTTAAATTTGCCTTAAATTATGGGAACCCTGATTCTAAAGGTACTTCCCTTATCCAGCTTGGGATGTAGAGTCAAATCTCCTCCGTGGGCTTGAGCAATTTTTTTGGCTATGGAAAGACCCAGGCCGCTGCCCCCGGTCTTGGAGTATCTAAAATCATCCACCCTTACAAAGGGCTTGAATATATTATCCGCAAGGTGAGGCGGAACTCCGATTCCATCGTCGCTGAAATCTATCACCGCTTGATTATTTTCCACCATCAAGCTCACGGTAACCAAAGTCCCCTTAGGATTGTACTGCAAGGTGTTATTGGCAAGATTTTGGAATATCCGGCCAAACCTGTCGGCATCCATCATTACAAAAGCAGGTTCTTCCAATATATCAAATTCATACAGGAACCCTTCCCGCTCCAATTGGGGAACAAGGTCTCCGCAAACCTGGCGGATGTATTCGCAGATATCTGTTTTTTTCAGCTTCAATGAAAATTCCGGGCTGTCCATTTGGGAAAGCTCAAACAGCTCATTAAGGAGCTTGTTGGTTTTTTTACTGTTATTTAAAATGATTCCTAGATATTCATTCCGCTCCTCCTCAGTCATGCCTGACTTCTCTATAAGCAGCTCTGTATACCCCTGTATGCTTGACATAGGGTTTTTAAGGTCATGGGAGATATCTAAAATTAATTTTTTTCTGTCCTCCTCCGATTTTTTACGAAGAGAGATTTCATGCTCTATCCTTGCTGCCATGTCGTTAAAGGTATCCTGGAGCTGGGCAAATTCATTTTTTAGACGCAAATCCACCCTCACGGAATAATCTCCTTCCCGCAAAAGTCTTGTCCCGTCACAAAGTTTTTGTAAAGGGACCGTTATGCTTGCCGCAGTAATCCTTGAATAAATGAAGGCGAAAAGGGCAAGTATCAAAATATAAGCAAAAACCACCAAAGCAATCACCAAACCGGACCGCATGAAGTCACTTGCGGGGGCATCTTTATTATAGACTAAAGAAAAATCCAGCCTAATCGATGTGGGGAAGGTAACAATCAGCCAAAACTCACTTTTTGGATTATACAAAACATCATAATGGTATGGCTTTTTTAGGCTTTCCGTTAGAAATGCCGTGAATTCTTCCGCAGTCAGCTTATCTTTCCCGATGGTGTCAAGACCCTCTGAATAGACAAGCCTGTATTCCTTGTCCACAACCTGTACGCCGCCGCCGTTTTCCACAATTTCGGATGAATCAATCTGCCTGTAGTCATCTTTAATGATTGAACTTGCCGGAAACTTGTTTTTTACCAGCGAATCCGCAATCAAACCGCTAGCATGGGACAGGAGGACAAAGGCAAGTATAATATCAAGAATAGTCAACAAAAATATTACAAGAAAATTCCCTAAAAACTGATTAGATAGTTTTCTTTTCATTGTTTTCACCGGTATAATGGAGCTTATAGCCTATGCCTCGAATGGTTTTCAGATATTTTGGCTCTTGGGGGTCATCTTCAATCCGGTTCCTTATCCGGCTTATATGTACCATTACGGTATTGTCGTCAAAATAGTATTCCTCGTCCCAAACCGCATGATACAGCTGGCGTTTTGTAAAAACCCTCTCGGGATTTTCCATAAAATGAAGGAGCAGCTTGTATTCCTTCGCTCCAAGTTCAATCATCTCTCCATCCTTAAAGGCACAGCATTTTTCTTTGTCAATGGACAAGCTTCCGTATGTTATTCTTGTATTGGCTTTTTCTTTCGATGAGAGATATTCATTATTTCGTCTCAGTTGTGCCCCAACACGAGCTACCAATTCGGCAATTGAAAAGGGCTTGGTAAGATAATCGTCAGCACCTAATTTGAACCCCAGGACCTTGTCCATGTCTTCTGTCCTAGCCGTTAGGAACATGACCGGGATTGTGCTGTGTTCCCTTATTTTTAGGAGAAGGTTAAAGCCGTCCATAACAGGCATCATAACATCAAGGATTACCAGGTTAACATCCCGGGTTCTTAGAATGTCCCATGCTTCCTTGCCGTTTTGGGCTGTCAAAACGGTATAACCGTTTTCCTCTAAAGTTATTTTTACTAAGTTTCGGATATCGGCCTCGTCATCTGCGATTAATATGACCATGTGGTTCTGCCTCCCCCTTAAGAATGTTCCCTTACTCATATATAAATATTGTATATTTTACCATGACGTTAATTAAATAACAATGTTTTTTTGAAATATTCACTCTGTCAATATATACTCTGCAAATAATATTTTTATGCTGCCGACAGGTTTTCCCATTTGTTTTGAGTCCTTTATCATTCGCTTAATCTCATCATCGAGCGGAAGACTATATGCATCTGCACGGACTTTTTCTATCTATAGATTTTTTTAGTCTCCCCCAGCTTTGAAATTATAAATGGGTTTTATAGTTTTAATTATTTCAACCGTGTCACCGATATCATTGATAATATCATCAATACCCTTGTAAGCCATGGGACATTCGTCTAAGGTATCTTTGTTCACTGAGCTTGTAAAAATGCCATCCATTTGCTTCTTGAATTCAGATAGAGTAAATGTTTTTTTAGCCTGACTTCTTGACATTAACCTCCCTGCCCCATGGGGTGCCGAATAGTTCCAATCCGGATTTCCTTTACCTATACAAATCAAGGAACCATCTCTCATGTTAATGGGTATTAATAACTTTTCGCCGGCCCGGGCGGAAACCGCCCCTTTTCTTAAAATCATATTTTCCATATCTATGTAATTGTGTATTGTAGTAAATTCATCTACCACCTTTAACTTCATGCCCTCAATTATTTCATCCATTATTGCTTTTCTGTTCAGCATTGCGAATCTCTGGACAATTTTCATGTCATGAATATATTCTTCCATTATGCGGCCGGTCAAATAAGCCAATTGTTTGGAATATCCTTCGGATTTTTGAGATTCATAGGCTAATTTTTGATAATAGTTAGCTACCTGATAGCCTAAATGTCTGGAGCCTGAATGGACGATAAGATAAGTATTATCATCTTCATCCTTGGCGGCTTCAATAAAATGATTGCCTCCGCCAAGGGTTCCAAGGGATAGTATTGCTCTTTCTATGTTAATACTCCCTGCATCTTTGCACTTAAGCCGTGACAAATCTATTTCATCATTGTATCTATGTGCTTTCTTCCTGATATTAAAACCTGCCGGTATTTTTCCATAAATTAATTTATCTAATTTGCTGAGCTCAATGTGGGAATTTTTTATGCGTATTGTTTCCATTCCACACCCGATATCAACCCCCACCAAATTAGGAACCACCTTATCGGTAATGGTCATGGTTGTTCCTATGGTGCAGCCTACCCCTTCATGAACATCAGGCATGATTCGTATTTTAGAGTCCTTTGTGTATTCCTGGTCGCACAAAGTCTTAATTTGAATAACAGCACCCTCTTCAACCGCATCGGTAAATACCTTTGCTGTATTGAAGCGGCCTTCTATAATTCTCATAATATCAACCTTTCTTGTAATTCCGTCAGAACTCTGCTGCCCTGCTTTTACAATATTATACCAAGAAAGGCATCTACATTCAATCATGCCATCCTGAGGGTTATCTTATTGTTCTAATTCCAAGAACTCCCCTGTTGATACTCCCGATGTTTCAAAGGTAGCCATTTGGTCTGCAATTTTCAAGGCTGCTTCAACTATGTGAAACATGAGTGCAGCCCCTGTTCCTTCACCTAATCTCATATTTAAAAACAATCTTGGTTCTAACCCCATATATTTCAATGCATACATTTGGCCCTTTTCTTCGGATAAATGAGAAGGTATCAAGTATTGGGCAGCAAGCGGATTTAGTTTTACGGCAATGAGGGCTGCAGCAGAAGATATTATTCCGTCTAATATGGTCGGTATGTTTCGATGGGCTGCTTCCAATATGGCACCTGTCATTGCAGCGATTTCCAAGCCGCCTACTTTAGCCACAACATCCAAGCCATCTTCAGGATTGGGACTATTTATTTCAATAGCTTTTTTTATTACCTCATGTTTGTGTTTTAAGGCATCATTTTTTAAGCCAGTACCGCTGCCTGTTGCTTCCTCAACGCTGCAGCCTGTAATAACCGAAATGATAGCTGCACTTGGACTTGTGTTACCTATGCCAACTTCTCCCGTTGCCAATAAATTAATACCTGACTCAATTGCATCAGCAGCAACCTTAGCACCCATCAATATGGATTGGAGGGCTTCTTTTCTGGTCATAGCCGGACCTTCAGCCATGTTATCGGTTCCGTATTTTATATGATGAGCCATGAGCTCATTAGGTTCAACAGGACTTACCATGCCTATATTGGTACATATCAGTTTTGCACCTGCATGATCAGTTAATACATTTATCCCGCCGCCCCCCTTTAAATAACTGTAAAACAGCTGAACCGTCACTTCCTGAGGGGCTGCACTTACTCCTTCCTCGACAACTCCATGGTCACCCGCCATTAATAATACTGCTTTCCCATCAATCTTAGGATATGGAGTGCCTTGTATTCCTGCCAGTTGAACAGCGATATCTTCCAATGCACCCAAACTTCTTATTGGTTTTATCTTGGCATCAAGCCTCTCCTGCATTTTTTGGGCTGAATTTAAATCAGTTTTTTTAATACCTGCAATGATTTGGCTTAAAGCCGCTTCCAATTCCTTTTCACTTGCATTTTTAATGTCCAAGTCCTTGTAAAACACTTTTTTCATTTGCATTCCTCCATTTTATAAATTAATAAATATTATTTTAACCAACATAAACAAAAAGTCCCGCCATAATAAAAATATTATGGTCGGGACTTTACCTTCATCACCGATTCCATTCTTAGGCAGGTCTCCTGACTAAGACTCAAGCATCCGTATACCCCTTCCCGGCACATGCCAGTGGTATGGTAAAGGACTAATCATTACAGTGTCGGGTACGTACCGGACTTTCACCGGTTTCCCTATTCTCCCCAAAGGGCACCTAAGAACATCCTACTTATGTAAGTATAATAATAAATTGCTGATAGGTCAATTATTATTTCGCCTTATATTTTAATAAGCTCATAGTTCATTTTACCGAGGCCGATTTTTTCCGCATGCTTTAATGTTCTCCTGCCCTTTTCAAAAAGCTTGGGGGCTGAATTTTTCTGGACTAAGTCCAAGCATGCCGTATCTAAAGCTACGGGATCCTTTCCTGCAAGAACTCCGAGATTATCCGCAATCAGTTCCATATGGTTTCCGATGCAGTCACAATCCTCAGTGATATTATGAACAAAGGCAATAAATATAATATCTTTATCCTTTGCTGCCCCATAAGCATATTCGGCAAGTTTCTCCAAGAAATTTGAACTGTCCCACGTATTTCTAATGGCGCCTTTGGGACAAACAGCAATACAACCGGCGCAACCGACGCATTTACTGCTGTCAATAACAGCAAAATCCTCTATTGTTATTGCATTAAAATTGCATTTCTCAATGCATAACCCGCAAGATACACATTTCTTGTCTTTTACGACCGGAGATATGCCTGAATGCTGCTCTAATTTTCCTCCTCTCGAGGCAAAACCCATGCCAAGCTGTTTTAAAGCACATCCGAAACCTGCTTCAACATGGCCCTTAAAATGACTCATGACAATAAACTGCTTATAATTCCCGTAACCCCTGCCAATCTTGCATGTTTTTATATAATCCTTGTTAATTTCTATTTCATCATACTCTGTTCCAATGTCTCCATCGGCTATTACTATTGGAATTTGCGTAAAACCATGTGACTTTGCCGTCTCTATATGCTTCTGGGTGGTTGTTCTTGACCCCCTGTAGAGGACATTTGATTCAATATAAAAAGGGGTTACGCCATTTTCTTTCAAATATTCTATAGTTTCATCATAGCACCTTGGAGGAATGAAGGTTTTGTTTCCTTTCTCCCCGAAATGAACCTTGATAGGTACTTCCTTTTCAAACTTATGACCTGTTTCGGCAACAATTCTTTTCAAAAGTGTCACTGCATCCTTGCCAAGTTTTCCATAATCAGATTCAGTATTTTCAATAAAGTATACTTTACTCACCTGTGCACCTTCTCTTTCATATCAATTTGTACTATTATTATACCAAATTTAACTGAAAACTCAAGAAACTGTATTAAGTTCCAAGGCATGCTATTTTGTATGCCCTAAGGGAGTTTTCCATATAACCGTACCGATAACAAATCCAACTAAGGCAGGTATAATCCATCCAAACCCATAATCAAATCCGGGCAGATACAGGTGGGCAAAATCAATTATTTTGCTCATTATTTCAGTTCCTTTAATAGTTTCCGGCAATGCATTGCAAAAATCGAAAAATGCTGCAATCATTGTTAATGTTGTTGTCCATCTATATATATGCTTTTGCTTTTTAATAATTGGTGCCAATAATGATAAAATAATTAAAGTTATTGCCAATGGATAGAGAAACATAAGTACCGGTATAGACAGGCTGATAATTTTATTTAATCCGAAATTTGCAATTATAAAAGAAAAAACAGTAAATATAAGAGCATGCCTATTATATACAAAGGATTTTGGGAACATTTCACTAAACATTTGTGCACATGATGTAATTAAGCCTATTGCAGTTTTCAAGCAAGCAACTGTTACAATGGCAGCCAATAATACTTTACCCGTAATTCCAAAATAATGCTCACTAACCATGGACATAATTTTACCGCCGTTATCAGCTGTACCAACGCTGCCCAAACTCGTTGCCCCCATATAAGCCAAGGATGCATAAATAATGCTCATTCCTATTAAACACACTAATCCGGATTTACATATTTCAATTACTTTTCTTTTTGTGCTTTTAATATTTAAATTTTCAAGATTTGAAATTATAACAATAGCAAAGGCAAGCGAAGCTAAGGCATCCATAGTGTTATATCCATCTAACATACCTGTAAATAAGGGTTTATCAATATAGTTTCCTTGTGCCGCATATTGGCTGACTTGACCCATTGGGTTTACAAAAGTTGCAATTAACAATATTGATAAAAGCACAAGAAAAGAAGGATTAAGATATACCTGCTCCAAAAAATAATCCGAATAATAATGAACCTATTATTAAATTCGTTTGAAAACTCAGCCTTTCTTTCATAGATATCTCCTTGATGTTAATTTATTGTTATATAAAAAAAACCCGCACACAAGGAACTAAAGATGTGCAGAACAACCGTTGATAAATTCCCGGTATGCGGGTTCCAATTTTTTATCAATCCTGCCATCTATCCGACATAGTTTGCAAATATTGTTATAAATAACATACTTGATATACATATTGATAACCAAGTAATTCCGCCTAATACTATAGGTTTAAGGCTTATAGTCGGCTATGACAACAGGATATTAATTCCGACAAGTGTTTTAATTGGAAGCTCCTTTGCCTTATTTTGTGATATATTGGCCCGTACCCTATTTGCTCCATACGAGGTCCCGGTTGGC
>FZPS01000167.1_pt25 | contig 68582 bp, 57 predicted proteins | sample 1817821 | NCBI WGS metagenome assembly FZPS01 (sample SAMEA104158645, study PRJEB21678) | metagenome | place: Germany | collected 2015-04-21
GGGTGGTTCAAACTCTTCCATTTATGAGCGTTTGCTCGAAAAAATCCAAAAGTGTGGTCGGAATTGTGCCACCTCTTCAAGGAAATGTGGTTGAAAACCGTCCATTTATGAGCATCTGCTCGAAAAATCCAAGAGAATGCTCATAATTGTGTGGCCGTTCCCTGGAAACATGAGCGGAAACTGACTATCTCAAGGAGAACATAAGGGGCATCAGACAAATTTACCCGGTTTTACCTTAGAGACGAGTTGGTTCTCGTTTGTCGAAGCGACGACCTGGTCCTTATCTACATAAGTGACAAACTGCTTCTTGTTTGCGCAGGCGACAAACCGGTTCCTGTTTATCAAAGTGACGACACGGTCCTTGTTTACCAAAGCGATGAGCTGCTGCCTGTTTGCTGAAGTAACGAGCTCGTCCTTGTTTACGCAAGTGACCGGCTGCTTCTTGCTTGCCTAGATGACAAACCGGGCGAGCTTTGAGGAAGCCGCCCGGATTCATCACGAGCACGTTCATGGATCCGGTTTTGGCCCAGTTTGATCCCAACTGACCGGCTGATGTTTGTGCCGATCCCAAACAAAAAGGGCGAGTAAACCCCGCCCTAATCCTTCAAATACCTGGAGCCGACGACCGGACTCGAACCGGTAACCTGCTGATTACAAGTCAGCCGCTCTGCCAGTTGAGCTACGTCGGCTTGCTCTCATTTCTTATGTCGCATTCATTTCTTGTGCTACCCACTATTCTAGCTACAGAAGGCCCATCTGTCAATGTCAGCGGCGAATTCCCTTCGGGGGCGAAAACTTCCAGAACTAAAGGGCCCTACCTGGGCCCTTCTTCCTAGCATACATTCCGCAGACATATTCGTCACATTTGTTTACATCTAAACATTCCCCGGAAGCGTATACTTCGTCGTCATATACATTCCGCAGGAGTATTTCTCACTGTCATTCACATCTACACATCCCACGGAAGCGAACGCTTTGTCGCCGTATACATCCCTCAGGGGCACTTCTCGCAGCTATTCACGTGTATAAGATCAGCAGAAGCGTATACTTCGTCATCGTATACACTCCTCATGAGCTCTTCTTGCACCTATTCCCGCCTGTAGGATCCGCAGAGGCGTATACTCTGTTGTCATATACACTCTGCAGGAGTATTCCTCACAGCTATTCGCATCGACACATTCCACAGAAGCCTATACTCCGTCGTCATATACATTCCGCAGGAGTATTTCTCACTGTCATTCACATCTACACATCCCACGGAAGCGAACGCTTTGTCGCCGTATACATCCCTCAGGAGCACTTCTTTCAGCTATTCACATCCACACGATGCGCGAAAGCGTATGCTTTCCCAAAAACCGTATACAACTGTATACTTTGACCTACATGATCAGCAGAGTGGCAGGCTCAGGTGTTCACTTCGCATTCGCACAATACGCACACGACGCACAGGTATACAGGCACACAAGTCAAACCGGCTTCATTCGGTACTATATGTGTCGGTACTATATGTACTCGTTGCGTTTTTCTATATATCTTTCCAGCTTCCGCTTTACCCGTTGTAAAGCGTTATCTATAGACTTCACATGCCTGTTCAGCTCGGTAGCGATCTCCTGATATGACTTGCCGTCGAGGTATGCAGCAAGGACCTTCCATTCAAGATCGCTCAGGAATTGCTCCATTTTTGACTCGATGTCGTTGAATTCTTCTTTACTGATTACCAGCTCTTCCGGATCGGTAATCTTGTTCCCTGAAATCACGTCCAAAAGAGTACGGTCAGACTCTTCATCGTATATCGGCTTATTAAGCGAAATATATGAATTAAGAGGTATATGCTTCTGACGAGTCGCAGTCTTAATTGCGGTAATAATCTGCCGGGTGATACAAAGCTCGGCAAATGCGCGGAAAGAGGCTAACTTGTCACTGCGGAAATCACGAATGGCCTTAAAGAGTCCTATCATACCTTCTTGAACAATATCATCGCGGTCAGCACCGATGAGGAAATAGGAACGTGCTTTGGCTCGAACGAAGTTCTTATACTTTGTGATCAGGTACTCTTCTGCTTCCCTCTCTCCAGCTCTCGCAGCTTCGACAATCTCCTCGTCGAGCATATCATCATAATCACAAGACAAAGACGTTTCCCGTTCAGGACTCGCACTCACGAACAACGCCTCCCTGATTTGATGTAGCTCGACTCATGCCCCCATTATATACTTGCATTCGTGGACAAGTCAAGGAAACCGGCAGGCATGCTGCCTCTGACGAAACACTTCATACAGTATGACTGCTGTTGCAACTGAAGCGTTAAGAGAAGACACCCGGCCTTTTGAGGGAATTCTCACTAGAAAATCGCATTTCTTCATAAGAAGGTTAGATATTCCTTCTCCTTCAGAACCGATTACAATACCCAACGGCCCGGTAAGGTCTATTTCATACATGGTTTTTTCGGCCTCCGCCGATGTTCCCACTATCCAAAATCCTTCTTTTTTCAGCCTGTCTACTTCCTGGGCAAGGTTCGACACTCTCGCGCACGGAACGTATTCGACAGCACCTGCAGATGCCTTGGCAACTGCACTTGTAAGCCCGCAAGCCCGCCGTTTCGGTATTACAACACCTGTCGCGCCTACAGCGTCACACGTCCTGATAATAGCACCTAAATTATGGGGATCCTTAATCCCGTCAAGGATGACAAACAACGGAGGGTCCTTTTGCCCTTGCATCTTATCCAGGATCTCGCCTGCACCGGAATAGCAGTGGACCTCTGCCCCCAGTGCAATAACTCCCTGGTGATTTCCGGCAGCACTCGTCGCGTCAAGTTTGCTGCGGCCAACCTCAACTACGGGAATGCCTCTGGAGCGGGCATGTCTCTTAACAGCAGCGGAGAATGCAGGCTCAATCCCTTTCGCCAGCATAATCTTGGCAAGAGGCCTTCCTGCCCGCAAAGCCTCCATCACTGCATTGCGTCCTTCGATTGTCGTTTCATTATCCATAACACAGCAGCTCCCGGAATCATTCTGGTCGGAAATGATCAAGTTCACGGTAGGATAGTTTACCTACTAAAAGACTTTACCTTTCCGCAAGACATATTTCCCTCCGGACAGTATCCATGCATTTCACAGGGGCTGCCTACCCATGAGAAGAGATTCGGTGCAACTTCATTGACACAGTCCAGCATTGCCCGGGCAAGCTTACGTATTTCCCACTGAGCCCGGTTGCACAAACGCCTTTCGAAGAAGTTGTAAAGACTCCGGCAATTCATAGTCATGACGAGCTTGGTTTCGCAAGCATTGGGCAGAATGTACCTGGCATCTTCCTTTGGCACCATTTCTACGAGCTTTGAATAGGTTTTCCTGATTTCTTCGATTTGTTTCTCATAAAGATCCAGTGCTTCAGGTTTACGTGCTATAGAAGGAGGTACCACGTATTCGAAACCTTTCTCCGACACGTATCTTTGCGACTGCTGCGAGTATGAAGCAATCCTATGGCGCACTAACTGATGACTTAATGACCTGCTTACCCCTTCAATAGCAAAAGTAAAAGAGGCATGCTCAGTAGGAGAAAGGTGTCCTGCCTCCAGAATCATATTAATAAGCTTCTTTGCTTCCTCAGAAGACAATCTCTCAGTCAACCGGGAAGAATCAAGGGCTGAATAACAACGCCTGGCTGCAATCGCAACAGTCATTTCAGGATCAGGAGTGTAGCTTAACAGTGTTACTTTCATGCCGTACCTCCTCTTGCCTCAATCTACTATGCTTCGGGGTTTTCCATGCCTGCGAGAGTAAAGAACCCTTCATCTAACAGGAAGAGTTGTGCAGTCCGATCTTCCCATGCCCCACCCGGATCCGCCGGGTTATTGTCAGCCATTGACCTGCGAGAAACACCAGGACCTACGAGAACAGCGGCCTGCGAGAACAACAGCCTGCGCAGAACCCTAATATATTATCGTAAGAATGACAATGAACAGAACAAGATTGTCTGCCGGGAACGTTTCATACAGGCAAACCTAAACAAGCTGCTGCTCATCCTCGTCACAACGTAAAGGACTACTCTCGTCCTTGCGACAACCCAAAGAAGCTGCAACTTTCTCTCATCACGACCTAAACAAGCCGGTGCTTTTCCTCGTCACAGCCTAAAGAAGCTGCTGCCTGCCATCATGATAAGCTAAACAGGCTACTGCTTGTCCTTGTGATTATGGTCGGACTTAGCAAGCCGCGCCTCTATCAGGCTCAGCGCCTCAGACATCAGCTCCTCAAGCCTTATGTCCCTGCCAAGGAGGTAAAGATAACCTATGACCGCTTCAAACCCGGTGGAATGCCTGTAATCGAGAACCGGCATACTCCTTGGCCCGCGTCCCACCCTGATGTTACGGGCACGTCTTGCCACATCTGCCTCTTCAGGCGCGAGAAATGACTCCAAGTCAGCGAGGGCCTGGGCTTGAGCTGTAGCACAAACACGCAGGACAGCCTCCTTATGAAGCTCGTCCAGATCAATGTCCCAATGCTCTCCGCAACGCCTACTCTTAAGAAGGCTCTCTCGTACATATAGCTCGTACACTGCATCTCCGACGTATGCAAGAACAGAAAGAGGGATTGCGTCTACATCTTCAGGATTGAGACTGCTCATTACATCCTCTTCCATATGGTGCCTGTAGGCGTATCTTCCAAGGCAATGCCGATATCTTTCAATGAATCGCGGATTCTATCTGCTAAGGCCCATTCCTTCTTTTGGCGCAATTCCCTTCTGACCTCAATCAACAGGTTAACAAGGGATTCCAGCATGTCGGAGTCGGCAGAGGCTTCAGCCTCCCGGAACAAGCCAAGGACCTTGCCCAGAGTCTCAAGGGTATTAACTGCTTTTTCCAACCCCTCAAGATCCTCTCTACTATACCCTGCCGTTCCGCCTTTCACATGCAGAAACTCATTGACTGACCGCGCCAGGTCATGCAGGGAAGCTAAGGCTACAGCGGTATTGAAATCGTCATCCATTCCCTGGATAAACTTCTTCTCCGCTTCTTCCGCATGAGCCTTAAGAGAAAGCCCCACGGCTTCCTTCTCCTTCCTAGCCGCCCCATCCTCATCTGCTGCGCCTGCATCTGTCGCACTCTTCCTTGCCGCTGCAAGGGCTCTCCGTCCCGCATCCAAAGTCGACACGAGCCGCCGGTATGCTGCATCCGCAGCCTCAAGCTCCTCCACTCCGTAATTGGCAGGAGTCCTGTAATGGCGTGCGGCAAAGAAATACCTGATTACACCGGGTTCATACTCTTTGAGGACGTCTCGAACTGAGAAGAAGTTGCCCAAAGACTTAGACATCTTCACGTCGTCTATGTTGAGCATGGCATGGTGCACAAAGTACCTTGCAAAGTCTTCACCTGTGAAAGCTTCGGACTGCGCGATTTCGTTCTCATGGTGCGGGAAAACAAGTTCATCACCGCCGCCATGCATGTCGAAACTGCTCCCCAGGTACTTTAAGGCCAATGCGGAGCACTCTATATGCCATCCCGGCCTACCCGGACCCCACGGGCTGTCCCATGCAGGTTCTCCCGGTTTTGCAGCCTTCCACAGCGCAAAATCCATGGTGTTGCGCTTCTTAGGATTTATCTCTATGCGAGCACCGGCCATCATGTCATCTAATGACCTGCCGGAGAGTTTGCCATATCCCGGATAACTTGTCACATCGAAGAATACGTCTCCGCCTACCTCGTATGCGTACCCCTTTTCAATAAGCCCTTCCACAAGCTTAATAATCTCAGGAATATGCTGGGTGACTTTGGGCATTACATCAGGTCTTTCCACCCCGAGCATGTCCATGACTTCCAGAAAATCTCTGTGGTACTTTTCGCTAATGTCTTCCGGTTCAACTCCCTCATCTTTGGCCCGCGTGATAATCTTGTCATCAACATCTGTTACATTTTGAACGCAAAAGACATTCCAACCCCTGTATTTCAGATAACGCCTGACCGTATCCCAAAAAACGTATTGGCGCGCGTGTCCTATATGCGTGAAGTCATAAGGAGTTATGCCACATTGATAAATATCAACCTGTCCGGGTTTTCGAGGTACGAATTCTTCCTTTGATCTTGTCAGGGTGTTATAGATCCGTAGCGTCATGGTAATCCCTCCTCGCCTCTTGGAGCGCATCATGAGCCCGCTTAATAGTCCTCTCTTTACCTAGAATCTCTATAACTCCTTGGAGTTCAGGCCCTTTTGTTCGTCCGGTAAGAGCAGCCCTGATAGGCATTAGAACCTTCCTCGTGCCGACCTGGACTCTATCGATAACGGTTTTCAGGTAGGCCTGAATCTGTTCTGCATCAAACTCTGCATCTTCGATTCCGGAAAATACGTCAATAAACTCGCCAAGTGCACGTTCGCCGGTGGGGTTTTTTATCCATTTCTCCGCAGATCCATCCCATTGTTTTACAGTGTCACCGAAGAAGAAACTGACTTCATCAGGAATCTCAGAAAGCCTGGTAATAGAGTCCTGAACTAAGACCACGATCTTCTTAAGCCTTTCTCTCTCTTCAATGTCAGCATGAAGATCTGTGCTCACCCCAAGCCTGCTCAAGAAAGGTAATGCAATGTCCAGAAGCTTGTCTGGATCACATGCCCTGATATACTGCGAATTGAACCAGTCCAGCCTTTTCGGATCGAACATGGACGGACTCTTACTGACCCGATCCAGCGTGAATTCGGCTGCAATCTCCTGCAAGCCCATGATTTCACGGGTATCCCCAGGCGTCCACCCTAGAAAGGCCAGGTAATTGACGATGGCCTCAGGCAAGTAGCCTGCCTCTCTGTAGTATGAAAGAGACGTAGCACCATGCCTTTTACTTAGCTTTGTCTTATCCGTCCCTAAAATCATGGCTACATGGCCGAATTTAGGCACAGGAAGTCCCAGTGCTTTATAGAGCATTATCTGTCGGGGTGTGTTTGAGATGTGCTCATCAGCTCTGATTATATGTGTCACTTTCATCTCGGCGTCATCGACGACTACCGCAAAGTTGTAGGTTGGGAAACCATCTGAACGCATGATCACGAAATCTCCGATACCACTGCCGTCAAAAGGGATTTCGCCCCTTATTATGTCGTTCAAGACTATTGTCTCCCGAGGCACCCGAAACCTTATAGCAGGTGTTCGTTCTTTGGACAGCCTGGCTATATCATCAGCAGTGAGGTTCCGGCACTTCCCGCTGTACCGAGGCATCCTGCCTTTGGCAAGGTATGCTGTGCGTTCCTCCTCGAGCTCTTCGGGAGTGCAGAAACATAAATACGCATCTCCCTTTGATATCAAGTCTTCTGCGTACTTCCTGTAAAGATCCAACCTCTCGCTTTGCCTGTAAGGACCGTACAAGCCCCCTACACTGTACCCCTCGTCCCAATCCAGGCCGAGCCAGCGCAGGTCATCAACGATGGCATCGTAGGCTTCATCCTGGGATCTGGTGACATCTGTATCTTCTATCCGAAGGATCACTTCTCCGTTGTAATGCCTTGCAAAGAGCCAGTTAAACAAGAATGTGCGGATATTTCCGATATGCAGATGTCCTGTGGGCGCCGGTGCGAACCTAACCCGTACCTTTTCTTCCATTCCTTCACCTTCATGTAGCTAAATCTTTCATTCAAAGCGTAAGGCAATGCTCAAGTCGAGCCTTTTCAGATAAACTTAGAAAAACTCAACTCATTCACGTAAGATTTTCGCAAAAAATTTGCGGAAAAATACTTGACAGTGCCTCCATTATAGCAATAAAGCCTAGCCCCTGGCTAGGCTCACTCCTTAATTTGCAGGTCCATTACTGTATTGCCCTCAGTCACCTTCTCGTTCTTAGCACCAAAGCACGCTTGGTTTCAATAAGATTATAATCTCGTGTGAAAAACTTTTATTATATTGTTAGCTAAGGAAAGGCGCCATACTACGGCGCCAACATCATATTGCTATACTTCTTTACGTTGTATGACCCTTTAACCGGCTATCGCTTTCCGGCCGCCCTTAGAGATCCTCCTATATGATGCTGTAACCCACTGCCAGCTGCTCAGGCCCGTCCACAAGGGCATGCCCGAACCTGCCGAATATTGCCACAGACACCCTGCCTTCACCGCGGACCACAGCCATCTTGAAGCCTCCGCCCAGCCCCGGATTGCTTATGGAAAGCTGGATGAAAGCATCTCTCACAGCATTCGATACTGCAATCTTTTCCCTGGGATCCTCAGAAATCACACCGAGAGCTGCAGCAGCTGCTATCATGCTTTCTCTGAGTTTTGCGGCAAGCCGATCCGCGCTTGCACCTACCTGTGTTATAGCACCTCGATATCCATAGCTCCTGATCTTATCCAACCAGTACCTTTCATACTCCCTGCTCCTGGTCATCGCAAGGTAAATAGATGCTGCTTCCACAGAAATCTTTGTCAAGGATTCTTCACCAATCATCCCGCCTACTATATCCCTGGCGGAGACGATCCCTATCAGAACGCCGTCATCATCGACGACCGGAAGTCCCGGCGTATCAACATCTATCAGCAAAGAACAGGCTTCATTGATGCCGCAATCCGCCGATACCTTAACAACTCTCGTGTTCATAACGTCCTTAGCGGTCAAATGTTCACTATCCGGCCTCAGGAGATCCCTGTCACCTATAATCCCAACGACTTGATCTTCGTCCATGACAAGTATGACAGTGTTGCCGCTGTTCAGGAGGACTCTTCTAAGCTCTCCTATGGGCGTATCAGGCGAGACCACTACAGGATCTTCATTCATAATTCGTCTGACTGTCACGGGCAATACCTCCCACGTTGTATGGCAGGGGTCTCGAAACAAGGCTGCATGAGGCAAAACATGCTATTCCCTCACCGGCACCGATAAACCCTAGCCCTTCCATTGTAGTTGCTTTAATACCGATGTCCCTCTCACCAATTCCAAGAATACGGCTGATATTTCGTCTCATATCTCCTGCAAATCTCGATATTCTGGGTTTTTCAGCCAGGACTGTTATATCAACGTTCTCCACAGTATAACCTTGGCTTTCAGCCAGGCTTTTCACCTTTGCCAGAATAAGATCGCTGGATATCCCTTCATATGAAGGATCATCAGGAGGAAACAGTATGCCGATGTCTCCTAAGGCACATGCACCGAGGATCGCATCTGAAACTGCATGGAGCACCACATCAGCGTCGGAATGCCCTTCAAGGCCAAGCTCAAACGGTATATCCACTCCTCCCAGTATCAAAGGCCGCCCCTCTACCAGCCTGTGGACATCAAACCCAGTTCCTACTCTGACTTTTCCGGGTTCAGGATCGTGTCGTTCCAATATGCCTCTTTCATCCTCTAAACTTCTTCGGGACAAGTACGAATCAGCGATGACCAGGTCTTCCTCATAAGTAATCTTGATGTTATCCAACTCGTCGTCAAGCAACCGGACTTTCACACCGAGCCTCTCCACAACCATTGAATCATCAGTTGCTATAAACCCTTCTTCAGCTGCACTTATGTATGCCTTCTCTATTATCTCCCTCTGAAAAGCCTGAGGAGTCCTGGCTGCCCGGAGCAAATCGCGCTCCGGGGTCTCAGCTACATAACCTTCTTGATCCACCTTTATCGTATCTCTCATAGGGACTGATACTATTGCAGCCCCGTACTCACGTGCAGCTTCAATCGTCATCTCGATAGTAGAAGGACGAATGAGCGGCCTCGCGCAATCATGAATCACAACAATCTCGCATTCCGGCTCGATGTGCCCAAGTCCGCAAAGGACTGACTCCTGCCTGGTTGCTCCCCCTGAGACGACTTTTCGCACCTTTGAAAACCCACCCCAGGCCCGGATAAGCCCCCATGTAAGCTCGATTTCATCAGAAGCTACAATCAGGATTACATCATCCACTGCCTGGCAGGCTTGAAAAGCAGAAAGCGTATGGATCAGGATAGGTTTGCCTCTCAGCAAGAGATGAGTTTTATTCCCCTTCATCCTCATCCTTCTTCCTGACCCTGCCGCAGCTATAAGCGCGCAAACACTCACATATCTACCCCCTGGGCTTCGCAAATATCATCCTTCCTGCAGCAGTCTGAAGAACACTGGTTACTGCAACTTCTACTTCTTCGCCGATATAGCGCTTACCGCTGTCAACCACCACCATCGTGCCGTCGTCTAAGTACGCTATACCTTGACCTGCCTCTTTTCCGTCTTTGATGACGTATACTGTCATTTCTTCACCTGGCAGCACCACAGGCTTAAGGGCATTAGCCAGTTCGTTAATGTTTAATACAGCCACACCTCTGAGCTGAGCTACCTTGTTAAGGTTGAAATCGTTGGTAATGATCTTTCCGTTTGTGGATTGTGCCAGTTTCAGCAGCTTTGAATCTACGTCACTGCCGTTCCCTATATCTGAGTCGAGTATCTGGATTTGGCTGCCTGCCTCCTTGCGCATCTTGCCGAGGATATCCAGTCCCCTTCTGCCTCGGTTGCGCTTCAAAGGATCGGCTGAGTCGGCAATATGCTGCAGCTCTTCAAGAATGAAAGTAGGGACTATGATCGTCCCGTCTATAAAGCCACTTTTACAGATATCAAGGATTCTACCGTCAATTATCACACTGGTGTCAAGGATCTTTGGTGCACAATAACTCCCGTGTTTCTGACCCTTATCTCGCTGACCCCCAACTACCCGCTCTACTGACCTGGGGACGGAAGTAAATAGATTAAATAATTCCTCTCTTTTCTTGATAGCAAGTTGCATACCTAAATAACCCATGAACAGTGTTAAAGCAATAGGCAGGTAGACACCGACGTAAGGGATTTGAGTAAAGGGAAGCGCGAGTAATACTGCAATAAGAAGGAAAATGATTGCACCGAAAGTACCCACTACAAGGTCCTGCGTAGGCACCTTTTGTAAGTACGCCTCAAGCTTTGAAGTAGCTTTACGAAGGCCTCGAAAGACTACGGGAAAAACAGATAATCCAAAGAGTCCGCCGACTGCAGCCAGCAGGATGAGCACCGGTATACTGACGCCGGCATCGAGATTCAGGAGTATCACCTTTGTTAAGAAACGATGAATAAGAAATCCGATGAATGCCCCCAGAATAAAAGAAACGCTACTTGTCAGTTTATCCATTTTCAGGCCTCTCACCTCTCTTTCTCTCATAAGATTTGACAGCCCCCTAGGGGATTGGGGGCACAGGCGGTGAGACAGCATTGCCTTCCAGGATCTATTATGGGAACTTGGCCCCCTCTATATCCTTGCCCTGCCCGAGACTCCTCAAGTATGAGTCCAGGCTGATGAAAAGATTGAGCCTTGCTTCCCTCCGTTAATGAAACGAAATCACTGTTTTCAGGTTCCACAAGTTGCGATACCTCATTGAAGAGCTTCTTCTATGGCTTTCTCTACGTCTTCTACATGGGAATCTTCAGCGATCACCAACTCACTGATTAGGATCTGCATTGCGTTTTCCAGCATGCGACGTTCCCCGGTAGACAAACCTTTCTCTCTTTCGCGATAGGTGAGGTTTCTCACTACCTCTGCCACTTCAAAAACGTCGCCTGTTCTAATCTTTTCCAAGTTAGCCCTGTATCTTCGATTCCAGTTGGATGACATTTTCGTCCTATCCCCGGCCAGGACATCGTAGACCTTCTGTACGTCTTCCTTGTCTATTACACCCCTTAAGCCCACTTCTTCAGCGCTCTCCAGGGGAACCATGACTCTCATGTCTCCGTTGGGAATCCTGAGTATATAGTACTTCTGTTTCTCACCGAGGATTTCCCGCTCTTCAACTGCTTCAATAACACCTGCGCCGTGCATAGGGTATACTACTTTATCACCGACATTAAACATAGCCATACTTCCCCCCAATCATACCAATAGTCACCTGGCACCCCTGATCTCGGCCAGAGGAGGAAAGAGGCCTGCTATATGCGTAATTATGAAAATCATGGATAATCATCATTCTTATACTCACACCTAATTAATTGTAGCATTCTTGGGAGCCGAGTGTCAATTCAGCGCCTTACCCTTCCATTCCAGGGAAATACTGCGGATTCACACCGGCAAGAGGTGTCGTTGACAATCCCGGAGACGTATCGTTATAATTAAAGACAATGAACAGCTTTACACTCCCTTCGAGTATTTTTGTGGGCGAGGTGACTTATTGTGGAGCACTTAGAATGCGATTCATTCCAGGAAGCGGTATCTCGTTGCCTCGTCAGACACAGAAGCATCCTGGATTGCACTTCAAAACTGGATGAAGCAACTGCCCGTGTTAACAGGGCCATTGCAAAAGCCGTGACGACTTGCGGCTGCCTCAAAGTAAGTGCTTCAAGGCAGAGATTCCCTCAGGATGCATCCTTTTCTGAACTTCGCAATTTCACTGAATCACATCTGGAAGGCTCTCTTTGTCCCGAGTGTCGCGATATATTAGAGAGTGAGATCGGACGAACCCTCTTCTACTTAACAGCCGTGTGTGAACTGCTCGGTCTTGATATCTCAGACATTATGGAAAAGGAAATGACCAGGTTATCAACGCTTGGCATTTACAATCTGACATAAGGCCGGCTGAATCGTTAGCGTTTCATAGCATGTTCCAGAGCTTCACTGATAGTTCTCACCGGTATAACCTGGAGTGATTCATGCTCTGTCAAGACTGCTCTGTTAGAAGCAGGGATAATGCACTTTTTGAAACCTATCTTTGCAGCCTCAGCCACTCTGGATTCTATGCGGCTGACACCCCTGATCTCTCCTGAAAGGCCCACTTCTCCAATGATAACAACGTCAGGATGGCATAGGGCATTTCGGAAACTTGAAGCTACAGCACAGGCAACAGCAAGGTCGGCCGCAGGCTCATTCAACCTGGCACCGCCTGCTACACTCACATAGACATCACACATTGACAAACCCAGCCCTGCCCGCTTCTCCAGGACAGCAAGGATAATCGCAACTCTGTTGGAGTCTATCCCCGTAGTGGTCCGTCTGGGAACTCCGAAAGGAGTCCGCGTTACAAGGGCTTCGATCTCAACCAGTATAGGACGGGTCCCTTCAACACTTGCAGTCACACATGAACCGGCTACCGTGTGGGACCTGCCTGACAGGAACACCTCTGACGGGTTGGTAATCTCAGAAAGGCCGCTGTCTCCCATTTGGAATACACCGATTTCATTAGTGGATCCGAATCTGTTCTTTACACACCGGAGTATTCTGAAACTATGGTGGCGCTCTCCTTCGAAATAGAGCACAGTATCGACTATGTGCTCAAGCACTTTAGGGCCTGCTATTGCTCCTTGCTTAGTTACATGGCCCACAAGGCAAATGGGGATTTCAAGCTCTTTGGCTTTTCTCATAAGCCTGCTTGCACACTGGCTTACCTGAGATACGCTTCCCGGTGCAGAAGTCAGGTCTTTTGTAAAAACCGTCTGAATCGAATCAATGACCACAAGGCCCGGAGAGGTATTCTCAATCCAGTACTCGATTCGTTCCAGGTCCACCTCAGGAAGGATTAATAGATTATCTGAGCGGATCCCCAGCCTGTCTCCGCGGAGCTTAACCTGGTTTGAGGACTCTTCTCCTGAAACGTACAGTACTTTTGTATCGGTGCTGACTGCTCCGGACACCTGAAGGAGAAGTGTGGATTTACCTATCCCCGGATCTCCTCCGATTAGCACTACAGAACCGGGGACTATTCCTCCGCCCAGGACTCTGTCGAGTTCAGCGATACCGCTGGTGAACCTGTTTGTTCCTACTGTCTCAAGCTCGGTAATAGGGCAAGGAGCAGGGCCTTTTGAAACGTCCTTGCTGTGTCCGGCAGGTACGGCTGTGATTACTTCTTCAACAAGGGAACTCCATTCACCGCATGAAGGACATTTCCCGAGCCATCGTGGAGTCTCGTACCCACACTCTTTGCATACATACTTCGTCTTCTCCCTGGCCATTTAGTCCCTTCCGTTCTGTTTGTTAGCTCAAAACCTCAACCTTATATGTTCACTTTAAACTCAAAGACACCTATCCCACCTAGCATGCGGCAACAGGCTCAGCTCGCTTTGCAAATAGCTTCTGCAAAGTGCAAGGGCAAAACTCCGGGGGAGTCAATGGAAAGATCACGGTACACCTTAGATATCACTTCTTCTATATCTGACACATGGCGGCGAACTCCGATGAGGGAATCTTCAATATCTCTCAGACGCTCCTTGGGATAAAGCGTGAAATCTCCTGTAATGGATATATCCCTGATGATACCTCCCTCAACAGCGCATGTTACAGTTATCAGTCCACCCGGCGCTTTATAGCTCTGCTCAGAAACTTGCACGTCAGATGAGATCTTGACTTTCATGTAGCTCTCGCCATCGGTTTTCTTGTCGCGGCGCTTAAACAAGAACTCATCAGACATCATCTTCGTTCCAAGCTCACGCGCTTTTTCGTAGACTTCTGCGGGAAGAGGGACCTCGTTTAGCTTGCCGAGACTCTTTTCAAAATTCTCAATGAGCAAATCCTCAACTTCCTTGCGAGGAGGCATCTTCCCGGTTTCTTTAAGCACACTGCTCACGTTATCTTCCAAAGACTTAAAGACTTTGTCACGAAACTTCTCGCTGGGCACTTTGAGGATATTCGCCATTCCCCTGGAATCGAAGTTCAAGATAATGTTTCCCACAAACACGACGCACTCGCCGATATCAGCGCCGCCCAACCCTGAGACCTTCCGGCCTTCCTCTGTAATCACGTCGTTTACCGGCCTAAACAGCGCACGAACTCCCAGTTGGCGATAGGTGTCAACACACGGGCCTGCAATAAGCTCGTATAAAGCTGAAATTCCCCTGGGAAATCCGGGATTATCCCGCCTTAATAGAAGTTGGAAAAAGATCTGGTCTTGGTCAAGGAGCGTGGTTCCTCCCCCGATTTCCCTGCGCATCACAGAGATACCGTGCGTTTTGCAATACTCCAAGTCCACTACTTTATCTGTATCTTGAAAATACCCTATACTTACAATCCTTTCCTTCGGTGAGACGATAATCAGGCCTTCAGAACCCATCCTGGCTAACGCATGGAAAATCAACATGGACATTTGCCCTTCCAAACACCCCAGGCGATACACATTCACGAAATCGTGCCCCCTTTGAATTTCAATGCTCGTTCCCGAAGAACTCCACGAGAACGCGAAATACTTCGTGAGACGACTCAAGGGGTTCAGTCATCTTTTCAAAAGGACACACATCTGTTCCGTTTCTGTTTAGAATGTGCGGGGTTCTTTCATCGGCAACAAGCAATATGTCAGCCATCCTAAGTTCCTCAATCGCAGCGTCAGAAGCTAAAGGGGTGTAAGCTGCAGCTACCCCTGAGTATATACACAGCATGGCGGAAGCCCGCCCGATCACACGGTCGCCGATAACGGCTCCTTCCAGCTTTTCTCCAAGTTCCATTACTGCCTTGACAAAGGGACGGATCCCTCGTTCCTTCGCCTCTATCAGGACTTTTCCGTCTTTCAACGCCACGAGTCCTAAACCGTTATCCCTGATCAGCCTTTGCGCATGCCGGAGATCGTACTCTATCCGGTTTCCGGTCATATTTGTTCCCGCCCTAACTGCATAAAACCTTGAATCTCTATCCTTCAAATTCTATAGCAACCTTTTAATTCCTCTCAGCCAAAAGGGTGAATAAGTAACGAAGACCGTTGAATTCTCCTCGCCGGGAGAACCCAACGGCCCCGCAGGTTACATTCCCCTTAACTTCCAGGTTCTTCTGAACCTGACGTTACAGCAACCTGTCCCTTCGCTTTTTCGATATGAATCTTGTCATCTTTGAGAGTTACAGATACCAGGTCCCCATAGGAGATCTCGCCTTGGAGGATCTTTTCAGACAAGAGCGTCTCGAGCTTGCGTTCAATGACCCTCCTCAAAGGACGTGCGCCGAACTCTCTGCTGAAACCTTCTTTTGCAATAAGGTCTTTAACCTCGTTGCTTACATCAAGGTGAATGTCTCGGTCTTTCAGCCTCTCCTCCACCTGTGCAATCTGCAATTCTACTATCTCGCGTATCTCCTGTTCATTCAGTGCCTTAAACACTATGACTTCGTCAACTCTGTTTAGGAACTCAGGCCTAAACGTCTTCTTCATTGCAGTTAAGACTTGTTCCTTCATTCTTTCGTAGTCGTATTGCTCTGTATCACCTGAAATGAAACCGAGTTTCGTGTCGGTGCTTATGAGATTTGCGCCTACGTTGGACGTCATGATAATAACAGTGTTTCTAAAGTCCACTGTCCGCCCTTTTCCGTCTGTCAACCTACCCTCCTCAAGGACCTGAAGGAGTATGTTGAAGACGTCATGATGGGCCTTTTCTATCTCGTCAAACAACACCACTGAATAGGGCTGTCTCCGAACCTTCTCTGTAAGCTGGCCTGCTTCATCATAACCTACATAGCCCGGAGGCGCTCCTATCAACCTCGAGACCGTATGCCTTTCCATGTACTCTGACATGTCAAAGGCAAGCATTGCATTTTCATCTCCGAAGAGCGCCTCTGCAAGCGCCCTGGCTAGCTCTGTTTTACCTACTCCTGTCGGACCCAGGAAGATGAATGATCCGATAGGCCTCTTCGGATCTTTAAGCCCTGCATGAGCCCGCCTTATAGCCCTTGCAAGAGATGCCACTGCCTCCTCCTGTCCGATTACCCGCTTATGAAGGATCTCTTCCAGCTTCAGCAGCCTTTCTGTCTCTTCTTCAGTAAGCTGAGTTACAGGAACGCCTGTCCATGCAGACACTACTTCAGCAATATCTTCAGCAGTCACAACAGCTTCCACCATACCGCGCTTGTTCTGCCACTCGCTCTTCTTTGCCTCGATCTCTTCCTTTAGCTTCTGCTCCTTGTCACGGAGGCTTGCAGCCTGCTCGAATTCCTCATTCTTTATGGCAGATTCCTTCTCTGTCCTGATCCTTGCGTATTCCTCTTCCAGCTTCCTTATATCCGGAGGTGCAATCGTAGTCCCAATCCGAACCTTGGAAGAAGCTTCATCTATCAAGTCGATAGCTTTGTCCGGCAAGAATCTGTCAGATATGAACCTGTCACTGAGCCTCGCGGCAGCCCTGATAGCCTCATCGGTTATCTTGACCCTGTGATGCGCCTCATATCTGTCTCTGAGACCCTCGAGAATTGCTATGGTCTCTTCAACTGTAGGTTCGCCTACCATTATCGGCTGGAACCGCCTCTCGAGAGCAGCATCTTTCTCCACGTGCTTCCTGTACTCATCAATTGTAGTAGCACCGATGCATTGAAGCTCGCCACGGGCAAGAGCAGGCTTTAGGATATTTGCAGCATCGATCGCTCCTTCAGCTGCCCCTGCTCCCACAATCGTATGGAGCTCATCAATGAACAGGATTACATCTTGGCTCGCCCTTATCTCGTCAACTATCTTCTTCAGCCTCTCCTCAAACTCCCCGCGGAACTTTGTCCCTGCGACGATCGCACCCATGTCCAGGGTGATTACACGCTTATCTGCAAGGACTTCCGGAATGTCGCCGCGGGCAACCATCTGAGCAAGGCCTTCGACAACAGCGGTTTTACCTACTCCCGGGTCTCCGATAAGGACCGGGTTATTCTTTGTTCTTCGGCTGAGCACCTGAATGACCCTTTGAATCTCCTGGGTCCGCCCGATAACCGGATCAAGCTTTCCTTCGGCTGCCATAGCTGTAAGATCCCGTCCGAACTGATCCAGAGTAGGTGTTTTCCTCGCTGCCTGCTTAGCTTTGCCGCTGGGAGCAGGTGCATCGCCTAATAGTCCGATAACCTCGTCACGGACTTTCTCTGCATCTGCTCCAAGGCTGGTTAAGACTTGTGCTGCAATACCTTCACCTTCACGTATTAATCCCAGTAAAATATGCTCTGTACCGATATACCCTTGGCCCAGCTGCCTTGCCTCGACCATAGCGAGTTCAAGCACCTTTTTTGCCCTCGGGGTGAGGGTAAGCATCTTTACCTTGTCTGTATCTCCCTTGCCTACCATTTTCTCTACTGCTTGTCTCACATCTTCCAAACTTATCCCAAGGTTTTGAAGGGCTCGGGCGGCTATACCGGTGCCTTCGGCAACAAGGCCTAAAAGCAGGTGTTCCGTGCCTATGACATCGTGGCCAAGCCGCCTGGCTTCCCCTTGAGAGAGCTGCAAGACCCTTTGGGCCCTCTCAGTTAATCCACCGAACATCATCATCTCTTCCTTCCCTTCCCTTCTAAGTAAGAGTTCATAATATGGTAATTCATTTTGCACTAAGCCTTTCGCGTATAAGCTCTGCCCGCCTAATATCTCTCTTTGTAGGGTTAAGCTCTTCTCCGGCCAGCTTCTGCAAGTAGGCAGGCTGCGTAATAACCATCAGTTCATTTAGAGTCTCTCCGCAAACCTCTGATATCAGTCTCATTTCCACACCCAGCTTCACATCGGACAAAAGCCTCAAAGCTTCCTGCGATGTTATCAACCTGGCATGCCGCAGAATTCCGTACGCCCTCTGCACCCTGTCCTCAAGCTTCATTCGCATCTCGTAAAGGAGCTTCTTCCTTGTTGCACGTTCCTGTTCTATGATTTGCATGGTTACTGCACAAAGATTATCTATCAACTCGTGCTCAGATCGGCCTAAGGATACTTGATTAGACAACTGAAACATGTTGCCTGAGGCTTCAGTTCCTTCACCGTAAAGCCCGCGAACCGCTATTCCCAGATTGGATACTGTAGAAAGCACTGTCTTTGCCTGGCCTGCAATTGCCAAGGCAGGCAAATGGACCATTATAGATGCACGCAACCCGGTTCCGACATTAGTAGGACAGGCTGTAATATATCCAATCCGCTCATCAAAAGCGTAATTAAGCTTCGTTTCGAACAAATCATCTATGTTATCTGCAAGCTCATATGCCTCGGTAAGCTGAAGTCCGGGCAACAACGTTTGTATGCGAAGGTGATCTTCTTCATTAACCATAACGCTTATGCTTTCATCTGCCGCTATTATTGCAAGGCGGTTTTCGCCTTCCTTTGCGTGTTGCGGGCTTATCAGGTGCTTCTCGGCGAGGATCTGCCTCTCCAATACGGAAGCCTCTGAAAGGCGCGCGATTTCCAGCCCGCCAAGCCCCTGGACTTCCCTTACAGCTTTCTCCACTTCCCCGGCGACCTTGGCAAGGTCAGGCGAAGATGCGTACCAGGGAAAAGGGATATCACCGAGATTGCGTGCCAGCCTAATACGGGAGCTGAGCGCTACGTCAGTATGGGGAGCATTTGTACTCATCCAAGCACTGTATGTTCGTCCTATTATGTCTTTAAGTGCCATACTGCCTTCACCCCTTACGCTCCGCCGGCAAGCCCTTTTTCCAGGTCTCTGATTTTGTCACGGACTTGCGCTGCCTCTTCGTATTTCTCCTCTGACACCAATCTTGCCAGGTCCCTTCTGAGCTTCTCGATCTCTCTAATCAGGCCTTGTGCCCCTCCAACCCGCTTCGGAACCTTTCCGGTGTGCTTGCAATTGCCGTGAATCCTGCGCATCAATGGATCGAGCCTTGACTGGAACTCTGTATAGCACCGGCTGCACCCTAAGAAGCCTTTACTTGCAAACGTAGAGAACGCCAGACCGCAATTGCTGCAAGCACCCACTTTGTGAACAGGCACTGACATCGGGAACTCTATTCCCGGCGTCGTCTGCAAAAGGCCTGAAAGCAAATGGGGAAAGGAAAACTTGGATTCAGACATATCAGATATCAGTGTCAGTTCCCCTTTTTCTCTGGCACACTCATCACATAGATGAGACTCGCTCTTTACCCCGTTTATCATCTTCGTTATATGGACATTTGCAGGCCGCTTCTTACACTCATCGCAGAGCATCATACCACCTCCGCAAGGTCCCTTACTCCCGAACCAGTAACGCAAGCATAGCCTTGAGCAGGCTTGCTCGAACCCGGCCTCGGTAATGATCAGGAAACTTTCGAGTTTCCCTGTCCAGTACTGTCTTTATGAAAACATATTCATCCAGAGTCACAATGCTTTCCTCTTCAAGCCTGACGAGCAAACCTTCGGCACGCCTTGCGGTGATTTCATCTCCGATTGTCTCGTCAAGCACGGAAAGAAAGTCGCGTCCCGGCCGAAAGGATAACCTGACAATACGTATGTAGCCGCCGCCTCCTCTTCTGGTTTCAACAAGATAACCTCTGTCCGGGGTGAATCTCGTGTCCAGCACATAGTTTATCTGAGACGGAGCACACTCAAACATCTCCGCAAGCTCGCGCCTTTGGATCATGATCATGCCTTCAGCAGCTTCTCTAAGCATTTGTTTCAGATACTTTTCAATGAAATCCGATAAACTGCTCAAGATAATCCCTTCCAATAGTCTGACCAACTTTGACCTTTCGCGTTTATTATAACACAAATAATGGCGGAAATCTCATCCGCCATCTCAGTCAAAATATCCTCTATTATCTTAATATGGTTTCGTTTCCTGTCGATACCTTTAGTTATCGCTACATTACTTCATTTAGTGAAGCAATCCTCGCTCATGCGATAGGAGCCATTGTTTAATACGTAATCCGTCAGGCAGTCCGCCGCTGAATCCTACAAGCCTTCCGTCACTGCCTATTACCCGGTGACATGGGACAATTATCGGGACAGGGTTAGAGGCAAGAGCCCTACCTACGGCCCTTGCGGCAGTTGGCATGCCGATAGCCTGGGCTACCTCGCCATAGCTTGCAGTGGCCCCAAACGGAATTCTCGCAACTTCACTGAGGACAGCCTTGGAAAACTCGCTCACAGCCAAGGCTACTTTGCATGTAAAATCCCTACGCGCTCCCCTGAAGTACTCGTCAAGTTCAAGGTGAAACTCGGCATTATGCTTTTCCCCTGGGATCAGCTTGGCAGCGGGAAACTTCCTCAACACCCACTCAAGAGCCTCATCTTCTTCTCCGTCAAATGCTATCCTGACGAGTCCAAACTCAGCCGCAGCTAACCACAGCGTTCCCACAGGAGATGCGTACTGGGATATATAAACCTTCCGTGTTTCAGGCAACTCAAACATCACAGAGACATCCCCCTAATCCTCGCTTCCATCTGCTGACCTTCCCTTGGAATAGGTCAAGAGCAGCGTGATCCCTCCCACAACCAGGGTCAGATAGTAAGTCACACTTCGCCACAGAACTACAAATATACCTAACAGGGGAAACGGTACCACAGAACCGAACAGAGCTGCCAGCCCCAGTTCCGCTGCACCGCTCGAGCCGGGAGTAGGAGCGTAAGCCGCTGCCAAATAGAATATACCTGCAATCGCCATAGTCTCTGCAAAAGGAGGAGCAATACCAAGGCCTTGAAGGATCAAGACCGGAATATAAAAAGCAATAGCCCATGCAACAAGGCTCAAAAGAGAAATCAGAATAAGGACAGACCGCTGTTCTCGAAGGAATGTGGACAAAGCTGAACGGAAGTCAGATACACCTTTCTCAACGTGCTCCATCACAGTGGTTGCAGTGGATTTCGAAATAAACCGCGCCATAAGTCGATTGTTCAAAACTTTGTCCATGATTATCCTTATATATTCGGGGTAAACGGCAAAAAACAAAAGAAGCCCGAAAAAGAAGATGTAGACGGAAAGCCCTATGAATAAAGCTGTCTCCAGGCCTTTAGGAAGCGTCCAAGTCCGTCTCCTTACCAAATACCAGGTGGGGATCAAAAGCACCAAGAACAGCCTGGCCACAGCACTTATAAGGCTTTTCAAAGCGACTATCGCCGTGGATTCGCCCGGATTGAAGCCGTGTTTATGAAGGAGGTACACCTGTAGAGGCTCTCCTCCGGTATCAAATGGCGTGACACAGGCAGCAAACGCACCTGCAAGAGTAATCCTGAGGGCGGTGAAGAACCCGATCCCCCCACCGAGTGTGGAGGCAAGAACCTTAATGCGAACTGCATCAAGAATCCATCCGGCCCCCACGAGGATTCCGGCAAGCGCCAACTGAGACAAGTCGAGCCGTAACAGACTGAGCCGAGTCTCGCCTCTCGCTGTAACCTGCAATATGATGAAAGCTGCAAAAGTGCTGAGAATAATCGCACCCGCGGTTCCTTTCGCGAACCTTCTCATATTGTTCGGCTCTTTCATATTGCTCCGCCCCTCATCCCCCACAACAAACGCCTACCTTATGAGGCCTGCATCGCAAATCCTCCCCCGAGAGGGTTAAGGCTGCCGCTTTACAAAACGACTTTACGGACCTACTCAGCCCGATGCTCTGACGTTATCTGCAAAAGCGGATTTAACCACCAGCTGTCTGAATTCCTCATTATTCTTGGTATGACGAAGCCGTTCAATGATGAGCTCGGTCATTTCGTGAGTACCCAGATTCGCCATAGCCCGGCGCAACAGGTACATCATATCCAATTCCTCTTCAGTAAGGAGAAGCTCTTCCTTGCGTGTTCCTGATTTATTTATATCGATTGCAGGGAAAATCCGCTTTTCAGCGAGTTTCCGCTCAAGGAACAGTTCCATGTTGCCTGTGCCCTTGAATTCCTCATAAATAACATCATCCATGCGGCTGCCCGTTTCAACCAGGGCTGTTGCGATGATGGTGAGGCTTCCGCCTTCTTCAATGTTTCGCGCTGCCCCAAAGAATTTCTTGGGACTCCTGAGCGCATTCGGATCCAACCCGCCTGACAAAGTCCGTCCGCTGGGGGGTTCCACGAGGTTATACGCTCTGGCGAGCCTGGTGATGCTGTCCATGAGAATTACAACGTCTTTTCCGTGTTCAACCTGGCGTTTTGCACGTTCCATGACCATCTCAGCGACTCTTATGTGGTTCTCAGGAGGAAGGTCAAAGGTAGAACTCATTACAAGGCCGTTTACAGAACGCTCCATATCAGTTACTTCTTCAGGACGCTCATCAACGAGCAAGACCATGAGGATAACTTCAGGATGGTTAGTAGTGATGGAATTCGCAAGCTTCTTAAGGACAGTGGTCTTTCCTGCCTTAGGAGGCGAGACAATAAGGCCTCTCTGTCCCTTTCCGAGAGGGGCCACCAGATCGATCATCCTCGTGGTGATGTCTTTTGGGTTAGCTTCCAAGCGCAACCTTTCATTGGGGTATATGGGAGTAAGGTCCTCGAAAAACAGTCTTCTTGTGGCAGAATCAGGGTCAACGCCGTTTACAGCCTCCACCCTGAGGAGAGCGAAATACTTCTCATTATCCTTCGGAGGCCTTATCTGGCCGGATATGTCATCTCCGGTACGGAGGGCGAACCTTCTTATTTGTGAAGGCGAGACATAAATATCGTCAGGGCTGGGATTCAAACCCGCAACCCTAAGAAAACCGAAACCTTCGGTCATTATCTCTAATATGCCGGCACCAAAAAGCAGGCCCTCTTTCTCTGCCCGAACCTTCAGTATCTCAAAGACCAATTCTTTTTTTCTTAGCTTTGAAACCCCGGCGATTCCCAATTTCCGTGCGACCTCGTACAGCTCTTGGACTGTCATGGCCTCGAGGTCGCCGAGATTCATTACAGGATCATCGTTATGGTTTTGATCGTTTCGCGCCATCTATATATCATTCCTTTTCACATAGTCTCTAGCACTTCTTACAACATGCTGAATCAACAGAAAACACGCGGTATAACATTACCGCATGGACGAATAAGCACCTTTACGTCTAAAACACTTTATTCTTCAGTAGTTGCCAGGGAAACTTCATTAGAATTGAAAAGCACCTCTTGAACTTATGACAACAGCGGACAAACAGATATCATCAGCTGAAGACTACAACACTGAGATATAAAGACAGCGTGGGATGACAGGCTGACTAGGCTTACATTTCGTCATCCAAACTTCGATTCCTTCAAAAAGTTTAAAACCACCCAATAAAAGTCACGAATATTATATCCCTTAGGCCTACTGATTAAACCCTGCACAATCCAGGATCGCCTTTAAGAATCCGGAGAATAGCGGGTGAGGACGGTTGGGCCTTGACTTAAACTCAGGATGATACTGAGTTCCCAGGAACCACGGATGGTCTTTAAGTTCCATGATTTCAATATGACGTCCGTCGAGGGATGTACCTGACACTATCAAACCTTTCGCTTCCAGCATATCTTTGTATTCAGCATTGACTTCATATCTATGTCTATGCCGCTCATAGATAACATCTGTTTGGTACGCAGCCTTTGCAAGAGAACCGTCAGAGACTCTACACGGCAGAGCGCCCAGCCTCATCGTTCCGCCAAGCTCCGTAACTCCTTCCTGGCCCGGAAGACACTTGACTACCGGATGAGGTGTGTTTGGATCGCACTCTGTGGTATGTGCATCGGAAAGCCCCAATACTGACCTGGCATATTCTACAACAGCACATTGGAGCCCAAGACAGAGTCCGAAGAACGGTATCTTGTTCTCTCTGGCATAACGTGCAGCGAGGATCTTACCCTCAACCCCTCTGCATCCGAACCCTCCGGGAACAATAATACCTTGGATTCCGCTGAAGACCTTGTCCAAGTCATCAACATCCTCCAGCTGCTCAGAATCGACCCATGAGACTTCTACCTGCGCCTCCAAGGCGATTCCTGCATGCCTTAAAGCTTCGACAGCACTCAAGTATGCATCAGGCAAAGACACATACTTTCCTACAATAGCCACCCGGACAATGCGCTTGGGGTTGAGCAGCCCGGAAACCATGGCTTTCCAGTCGGAAAGGTCTTTCTCTCCTGCCACCTCCTGGAGGCCCAATCGTTCGATCACAATATCATCCAAGCCTTCAGCCTCAAAAGCCAAAGGCACTTCGTACATAGTCTCCGCATCCAGGTTCGGTATTACCGCTCGCTCATCTATGTCGCAAAAGAGTGCAATCTTCGCTTTGATATCATCGGACAACGGGTACTCGGAGCGTGCCACAATCACATCAGGCTGTATTCCGATGCTCCTCAATTCCTTGACACTATGCTGTGTAGGTTTAGTCTTCAGCTCTCCTGCAGCTCTGAGATACGGAACCAAAGTCACGTGGATGTACATGGCACTGTCCCGTCCCAGATCACTACGAAGCTGCCTGATGGCCTCAAGGAAAGGAAGGCTCTCAATGTCGCCGACTGTCCCTCCGACTTCAACGAGGACAACATCGACATCGGATTCTTCTCCGATTTGGGTAATCCGCGATTTGATCTCGTTTGTGACATGGGGAATGACTTGAACAGTTCCGCCCTGGAAGCCACCCTTTCGTTCTCGATTGATGATGGACCAGTATATCATGCCTGTGGTAATGTCATTGCCTCTTCCGAGGTCTATATCGATAAACCTCTCATAATGACCGAGGTCCAGATCTGTCTCAGCGCCGTCCTCTGTAACGAACACTTCTCCATGTTGATACGGGCTCATTGTGCCAGGATCTACATTGATGTAAGGATCAAGCTTCACTGCAGTGACCCTAAGGCCTCTGCTTTTCAAAAGCCTGCCTATGGATGCAGCAGTAACGCCTTTCCCTAATCCTGAGACAACTCCGCCTGTCACAAATACGTACTTTGCCAAGGCTTCCTTTCCCTCCTGCTACAATTACAGCCACTAATTTCAGCAAGTTACTCCTTGAACCGATAGATGACCTAGACTGCTTACGGCCTCAACACATATATCGTAGTCTCTTCAGGCAGCTCATTCGGAGTTAACTCAAGTCTATTGCTTTCCACCCTCACCACATTATCAAAACCTCTAACAAATTCTTCTTCTGTTGCAATAGGCCAATCACGAACAACCTCTGTCTTAAAATGCATAGGTATTACTACTTCTGGGCCAGTGGCTGCAACAAGCCTCTTAGCACCCGCTGCATCAATCGTATAATGCCCTCCGCAAGGCACAAGAAGGATATCCACAGGCATTATTGCATCCAGTTGTGAAGGTGAAAGATCATGCCCGATATCACCCATATGGACTATTCTCACACCATCGACTTCAATGACGAATATCTGGTTCTTGCCGCGCTTCCTGCCGTCCTCTTCATCATGCCGTGTCTCAAAAGAAGAGACCTTGACCTTTTCATCTTCGTATTCTCCCTGGCCTTTCAGGACCACCGGGTTCCCCTTTGCCACAGAAACGTTGTTATGATCAAAATGGTCGTGGCTGGATGTAACGATATCGCAAGATACATCAGGAAGTGGATAACCGACACTCTCATCAAAGGGATCAGTAAGTATCTTCACTCCGGATGCCGAAGATATCAGGAAACATGCATGGCCAAACCACTCAATCTGAAGCTTCGCCGCCATTTTACCCTTCTCCTTCCGTATTATCAGTCATACCAAAGAGCCGGAGGAAAAATCAAAGGAGCAGGTTTTCACATCTCATGCGGAGCAAATATGCCAAGGAGGCCAAGGACATTGGCGAGCACTGTTCTGACAGCCTCGGACAACGCAAGTCTCGCCATTGTCAAATCAGGATCTTCGTTGATTACCCTATAGCTATTGTAGAACGAATGGAAAAGACCTGCAAGATCCAATGCATAGCCGGCTAGCCGGTTCGGTGCGCGCTCCTCGGCACTTATTACCACCTCGTCAGGATAGGTTGCAAGCTTCCGTATAATATCAAGCTCAGCATCTTCGGTAAGCTTAGACAGATCAACCTCACTTAAGTTCGAAAGCTCTATGCCTCGCTCCTCTGCCTGCCTGAAGATGCTGCATATTCTGGCGTGGGCATACTGAATGTAATAGACAGGGTTTGCCTGCGACTCTTCTTTCGCCAGGGCAAGATCGAACTCCAGGTGGCTTTCGATATTTCTCATCAACAAGAAGTACCGGGCAGCGTCTTTCCCCACTTCGTCTATGAGGTCATCCATAGTCACGAATTCCCCGGCACGTTTTGACATTTTTACACGTTCGCCTGAAGACATAAGAGATAGGAATTGCAAAAGCAAGACTTCCAAACTGCTGCCGGGATGCCCCAACGCCTGTAAGCCGGCACGGGTAGGTACAACATGACCATGATGGTCAGGGCCCCATATATCAATCAATAGGTCAAATCCTCTATCAAGCTTATTCTTGTGATAGGCTATATCTCCTGCAAGATATGTATAATTTCCGTCGCTTTTAACAAGGACCCTGTCTTTCTCATCGCCGAATTCTGTGGTACGCAGCCAGAGAGCGCCCTCTGCCTCGTATACCATGCCTCTCTCTTGCAAAGTGTCAATAACCCATGAGACCGCGCCTGAATCTACAAGCTGCCTCTCGCTGAACCATACGTCAAACTCTACTCCGAACCGGGAAAGGGAAGCTTTCTGATCCTGAAGCATATGAGAAAGTGCAAAATCCTTGAAGAACTCAGCTCTCTCCTCAGCTCCCATAGATTCAAGCTCTTTTCCGTGTTTCTCCACGGCCAAGCGGGCTATGTCAACTATGTAAGAACCCTGATATCCCCACTCAGGGAATTCAATGTCTTCGCCTTTTAACTCAAGATATCGCAATTCACAGGAAGCACCGAGGACATTGATCTGCCCTCCCGCATCATTAATGTAATACTCAGTGGAAACATCATAACCTGCAGCCTTTAGGATATTTGCTAGACTTCCGCCTACCGCTGCTGCTCTGGCATTTACTACATTCATAGGACCTGTAGGGTTTGCACTGACAAATTCCAGGAGGATTCGCCTGCCTCCTCCTGTTGTTGACATGCCGTATAGAGAGCCTGCTTTGATAATGGCTTTGACAGCGTCTTCGAGCCAGCGGCGGCTGAGAAAGAAGTTGATAAACCCGGGGCCTGCCACTTCAACACGTTGAATATAATCTCGTTTATCTTCCTTTATCTCCAGATTTGCTACTATCGCGTCAGCGATTTCCCTCGGTTTTCTCCCTACCTTACTTGCCAAGGCAAGTGCAACAGGTGTTGCGAAATCACCGTGGGCCTTGTTACGCGTATACTCCACAGCGATGTCTTTATCATCAAAATCCCGAAGTTCATTAAGAATCCCTGAGCTTACCAGCGCGGCATTAACCTTGCTTCGGATTTTGCATCTTATATCATCAACAACGTTGTAGTACAACCCTGTTCCCTCCTGCTGACCTGTACACAATACTTAAGCCACCGAATCCATGCCTCTTATTATAGCATAGATGAGTCTACTACTCGCATCATCTCATCTTCCCCTCGGAACGGGCCAACTGCTGCTAAACTCAGCTTTTCCCTGATGAACAAGTCCATTGCAACACTCTGAATGTCGTCCTCTGTAACGGATTCAATCTTCTCAAGGACCTCCTCAACAGGGATTATCTTCCCTGACAGCGTCATATGTCCTCCGTGCCTCAGAGCCAGGCTCAGGGTGTCTTCCAACCGCAGCGAAAGGCTGCCTTTGTAGAAATCCTTTGCCATTCGGAGCTCGTCCTTTCTTACAGGCGTTTCCCTGAGTTTCGCCAATTGCCCGAGAATCACTTCAATCGTGTCCTCTCCCCTCTCAGGGTCAACACCTGCATAGATGCGTAGCACCCCGGTATCCTGGTGAGGCGAGTACTGAGATCCTACTGAATACGCAAGCCCTCTCTTCACCCGAACCTCCTGAAACAATCTGGAACTCATCCCCTGGCCCAAGACAACATCAAGCAGCTCAAGGGCATAACGTTTCGGATGAAGCCGGGGATATCCGGGGAAGCCCAGTACGATATTGGCTTGCTTGGTGTCGCGCGTCTCCACCGCAACCCGCGGGCCTTCTTCTCCGGTGTCAGCAGGCACGAAAGTCTTCGCATCCAGACTCTCCCTTGTCTCAAAGAACTCGGCAACAACGCGGCTTACCTCTTCCTTTGATACATTGCCTGCAACAGAAACCACGATATTTCCAGGGTGATAGAAAGATCGGAAGTAATCGAGAATTGCCTCTTTGGACATGGAGACAATTGAATCAAGGGTTCCTGCGATACTCATTCCCATGGGTTGGCCCGGCCATATAAGGTCATCCAGCATTTCGTGAACCCATGAGTCAGGCCTGTCTCTCACCATTTTAATCTCTTCAATAATGACTCCTCGTTCTCTCTCTATTGATTCATCTAAGAACAGAGAATTCAGTATGATGTCTGCCAGGACGTCTATACCCAGCAAAAACTCGCTTGCAGGCACTTTTACCAGAAAGCATGTGGCTTCCTTATCAGTGAAACCGTTGATGGATCCTCCGACTCCCTCTATTGCCTGGGATATTTTGAGATTGTCCTCTCTTTTCTTAGTACCTTTGAACAAGAGATGTTCAATAAAATGCGAAACTCCGCTTATCTCAGGTGTTTCGTACCTCGCGCCTGCACTGACCCAGATAGTACAAGATGCAGATCTCATCTGAGGCATTTCATAGGTTACGATTCGCAGCCCGTTTTTCAGAGTCTCTATGGAAAGCATCACATATCACCTCTGGATTAGCTTCTCCGATTTTCAAAAGAGAAACGCCCCCTATTGTTTTACGCCCAATCTTCAAATATAGGGGGCGAACTTCGTGTTTTGCTTCGGATGATGCCTGACAATTCCAAGCCCCGCTTGAACCTTGTCAAGCTCGCTTCTTTCTGACTATATCCTTAACCTTCATCAGCCGCGTCAGGTTACCCCGCTCCATCTCATCAAGTTTCATCACGATGTACTTGATAGTCTCTTCCAGGTTAGGAATGACTACGTACTCCAGTGCATTCACCCTGCGCCTTGTCTTTTCCAACTCATCAGCCAAAAGCTCAATGGTTTTCTCAACTTCCGCCAGTTTCACCAGCTTCGGCACTACTTTTGTCAAACCTTCCACAGCATCATCTAAAGCCGCAGAAGTCCCGGAAAAGCCGTAAGGATATACGTCCTGTGCTTCACCGATAACCCATGAAAGCTCAGGCACCTTCACATTCATTATGTTCCTCGAGGCTGCCTCTATCTTAGATTGAGCCCTGGAAACCATAAGGGCCCCTTCCATCTCCGCTCTGCTCATGGTAGCTCGGGCTTGTAGAAATGCAGGCAGTGCGCGGCCAAGAGCTGCCTCTACTTCCTCGCGGAGTTTGCGCTCAGCCTTTACTAACTCGAGAAACTGCTTCATAAGCTCATCGAGCTTGTCTTTCATCAGTTTATGTCCTCGTTCTGCCATGGCAAGCCGCTTTCTTGTGGCAAGAAGCTGCATGCGTGTGGCGCTTACTCTGATTTCCATAGCTGCTCCGGAGCTAAGCCTCCCTCCTCTATCGGGCTACAACTCTTCTCAAAACACCCTCTTGCTATGCAGACTCAGTATCAGGCAGGTACTTCTCTATATACTCCTCGCGGATTCTCTTCAGCTCTCTGACGGGTAGAAGCGTTAGAAGCTCCCAGCCTAAATCCAGTGTTTGCTCTATCGTCCTGTTTTCTTCAGGGCCTTGATTCACATACCGCCGCTCAAATTCATCAGCGAATTTGGAGAACTTCTTATCATCCTCGGAAAGGGCAGCCTCGCCTAAGATAGCCTCAAGCTCCTTTGCGTCCCTTCCTCTGGCGTAAGCAGCGTAAAGCTGGTTCATAGTGTCTGCATGGTCCTCTCTGGTTTTGCCTTCGCCGATACCTTTGTCTTTCAGCCTCGACAGTGACGGCAGTACGTCAATTGGCGGGTATATGCCTTTACGGTGAAGCTCCCTGGCAAGGAGTATTTGGCCTTCCGTAATATATCCTGTCAAGTCTACTATCGGGTGAGTCTTGTCGTCCTCAGGCATGGTAAGGATGGGAAGCAACGTTATTGAGCCCTTCCGTCCCTTGATACGCCCTGCTCTCTCATACATGGTGGCAAGGTCCGTATACATGTATCCCGGATATCCACGGCGGCCCGGAACTTCCATTCGTGCTGCAGAAACCTCTCTTAAGGCCTCTGCATAGTTGGTTATGTCGCTGAGGATGACAAGAACGTGCATATCTTTTTCAAAGGCCAGGTATTCCGCAGCGGTCAAAGCCATCCTTGGAGTGGATATCCTTTCAATAGCAGGGTCGTTAGCAAGGTTGATAAAGAGCACTGCACGCTCAATAGCACCTGTCCGTCTGAAGTCTGAAATGAAGTAATCAGCTTCTTCAAAGGTAATACCCATAGCGCCAAATACTACGCTGAACTTCTCCTCTGTGCCTAGAACCGTTGCTTGCCTTGCTATTTGAGCTGCAAGGGCAGCATGGGGAAGTCCGGATCCTGAGAAAATCGGAAGCTTCTGCCCTCTGACAAGTGTATTCAACCCGTCTATGGCAGAGATCCCTGTCTGGATGAACTCCGAAGGGTATTCTCTGGCATAGGGGTTTATCGGGTTTCCGTTTATATCTATCTTCTTCTCAGGAATAATCTGTGGTCCGCCGTCTATTGGCCTTCCAAAGCCGTCAAAGACCCTGCCCAGCATATCCATGGATACACCGAGCTCTATGCCTCGCCCTAAGAATCTGACTTTGGCCGATGCCAGGTTTAAACCGGCTGACCCTTCAAATAACTGTACTAAGGCACGTGAACCGTCCGCCTCCAGCACCCTGCCTCGCCTAACCTCGTCTTTGGAGACTTCTATTTCTACCAGTTCACCGTACTTAACACCTTCAACCTGCTCCACCACCATAAGTGGGCCGGCTACTTCAGAGACTGTCCTGTATTCTTTAAGCAACTTCCTCACCCCCGGCTGCCTGGACAAGGTCGCTGAACGCAGTCTTCATCTCTTGGAACACACTGTTTAATCTCTCTTCTTCATTTTCCGGGACATATTTCATCCTGGCTATGGTGTCCCTGACGTCCAGCTCCATAATCTTATCGAAATCAACATCTGCTTCCAGCGCATCCAAAGCCATATGATGGAAATCGAGAATAGCTTTGAGCATCAGCCTTTGCTTGGCAAGCGACGTATATGTGTCTACTTCGTGATAAGCATTCTGGTGCAGGAAGTCTTCGCGTATTGATTTTGCAGTCTCCAGCGACAATCTATCCTTAATAGATAAGGCATCTATACCGACAAGCCTTACTATCTCTTCCAGCTCTGCTTCTTCTTGCAGCATCCTCATGGCTTCTCTTCTGAGGTCTGCAAAGTCAGATGCAACTGTCTTGGAGAGCTCTCCCTCTAATCTCTCAAGATAGAGTGAATAGCTGAGCAACCAGTTAATCGCAGGGAAGTGACGCCGTGCTGCCAAAGTTGCATCCAGGCCCCAGAATACCTTCGCTACTCTGAGCGTTGCCTGGGCAACAGGCTCTGACAGGTCTCCGCCTGGAGGAGACACAGCTCCGATAACTGTCAGAGTGCCTTCTCTTCCCTCAGACCCGAGGCACTTGGTGCGTCCTGCACGTTCATAGAACTCGGCTATCCTGGAACCAAGATATGCAGGATAACCTTCCTCACCGGGCATTTCCTCAAGCCTTCCTGAAATCTCACGGAGAGCCTCAGCCCACCTGGACGTGGAGTCTGCCATTAGAGCCACATTATAGCCCATATCTCGGAAGTATTCAGCCATTGTAATGCCTGTGTAAATCGAGGCTTCACGGGCTGCAACAGGCATGTCTGATGTGTTCGCCACAAGCACTGTCCTCTTCATGAGAGGCTCGCCTGTGCGTGGGTCCATCAGCTCCGGGAAGTCCATAAGGACCTCTGTCATCTCATTTCCGCGTTCTCCGCATCCGACGTATACGATGATATCTGAGTCTGCCCACCGCGCCAGCTGGTGCTGGACGACTGTCTTTCCGCTGCCGAAAGGACCGGGTACGCATGCAGCTCCGCCTTTCGCAACCGGGAAGAACATATCTATGATGCGTTGACCTGTGACCAGGGGGACATGCGGAGGAAGCTTCTCTGCATAAGGCCTCCCTCGCCTTACAGGCCAGCGGGTCAGCATGGTAATATCCCTTGTGCCGTCTTTTGTTTCAATAGTGGCAACTACGTCTAAGACTGTAAACTCGCCTTCATTGATAGTCCGGACAGTGCCCCTTACATCATGGGGGACCATTATCCTGTGTTCAACAACTGAGGTCTCCTGGACCACACCGAGGATATCACCGGGTTCAACAGTATCCCCGGGCTTTACCCTTGGTTCAAAATGCCATTTGCGTTCGTAGTCTATTCCGGGCAATTCGATTCCGCGTTCGATGCGGTCGCCCACAAGGTCTTTAATCTTATCAAGAGGCCTTTGAATTCCGTCATATATCGACTCTATAAGGCCAGGTGCCAGCTCTACGGAAAGAGGTTGACCGGTGGTATAAACCGGTTCACCGGGTCCGAGGCCGGCAGTCTCTTCATAAACCTGGATCGATGCTCTGTCGCCTCGCATCTCTATGATCTCGCCGATGAGTCTTTTTTCACTCACCCGCACTACTTCATACATCTTTGCATTGCCCAATCCTTCTGCTATAACCAAAGGACCTGAGACTTTTACAATCCTTCCTTCACCCATTCTAGCTCCTACCCTCTCTCCTGGAATAAGATGTCGGCACCGACAGCCTTTTCCACGATCTTCTTCATCCGCATCCGCGCAAGCCCCAGTGAACCTTCAATTCCGGGGATTATAGCCACTGCAGGAAGCGGCTGATCTTCAAATGCCTTTACAAGTTCAGGCAAGGCCTCTGCCGCCTGCTCAGTAAGGAAAACCACCCCGTACTTCCCTCTTTTAAGCGCGGCTAGAATCTTCTCGCCTTGTTCAGGTCCACCCAGGGCAAATATATCCGCTCCAAGGGAACGAAATCCCAAGACAGCCTCTTCTTCACCGACCACTGCTATCTTATACATAGACATCTCGCAGTCTCTCCCTTATGCTGTCACCTGCTACCCCGGCTGCCTTACCGGCAATTACCAGTCGGGCAATCCGGAGCTCCTGCTGCTTGGCAAGGATGTACCCGATTAGCGGTTCCGGGCCCAGCGGAACATATCTTGCCTCGCGGATCAATCCACTTATTATCTCTTCAAGGAATCCCTCTATCTCAGAAAGGGATCCTCCTTCCTCAAGCAGGTTTAATCCGCGCCTGGCAACAAACTCGTACCCTGTCCCTGACAATACATCCATTAAGGCATCTTGGGATTCATCTTCGTAGGCTTGGCTAAGTCTTCTGTGATCTATGTTTCCCCCTGCCACCAGGGCATGTTCCACAAGCCACGTGTCCCGCCGCATCTTCCTGGCTCTCAAGAATATCAAGAGATTGAGGAAGTCTATTTCCGTTTTTACGTACCTAATGAGAAATTGGATTCCAACAGTCTGTGCCAAATCCAGCAAGGCCTCATGCATAGCCCTGTCAATAACAATATCAATGACCTCAGGGGAAGAACGCTGACTGTACAGAGCCCGGACTTTCTTTAATGCAGATCTAAACTCAGCCGGCAATTCACGCATTTCCCCATTAATCGCCTTGCAGATGGCATCTTCGCTGAGAGTTCCAAGACGGGACATGGCCATGACAGGTGAAACATTAAAAATGTTTGCTTTCAGCAATACCTTTAAGTTATGGTAATCATGCCTCAAGGTAATAAGTCTTGAAAGCCTCTTATCAGGACTGGTCTCTTCTATAAACTGAAGGAGCTTTAATTCCTCTTGGTCCAGGGCCTCGTCTATTGACAGGAGGTCCTTGGCACAAGCGGCTACCTGGATATAACCGGCTTCCTCCAGCACCTTGAAAGCACCGCTGACGTCAGACGCGTCAATCATCCGCTCTATTGACGCACGGTCCAGAAGCTTGGTCTCGACAGCCCGCGTTCTGCCTACAGCGTATGCATACTTTTCTTCATGCCCCAGCAATCTATCACCTCCGGACCCAAGAACCTTCTCAGCTAAAGAGAATACTCGCTACATCGATCAGCAGGGATTCATATTCTCGGGCCAGGATAGCATCAAAAGTACAATTGACTTCAACCTTTCCTGAGCTCAGGATGAAACCTCCTATGAAATCCCCTGAAGTGTCCGCCAACTGAACCCTGCCCTTATGATTTCCCTTGGCCAGTTCGGCATTGACTTCGTCTATAATTTCCTTACCTAGTGTCGAGCGGTCTCGTTCAGACATGATGACATCTCCGCCGGTGTCACGCACAACTTCAAGTAAGGACTGCTTAAGATAGTCTCTGTACACTTCCGGCTCAAGAGAAGCAAGGCGTTCTTTGGCAGAGGAGAATGCCTCTTCAATCAGCTCCTCTTTTGCAGCAAGCAGCTTGCGTCTGGCATCTAAGTCAGCCAGGGTGAGAATACGTCTTGCGTTCTCCCGGGCTTTTCCTCTTGCTTCAGCCAACTCCTGTTCACGCTTTTTATCAGCTTCTGCCTGAGCCTCTTGGAGAATCTTTTCTGCATCACGTGTAGCAGCTTCTATAATCTCGTCAGCCTTTAGCTGCGCTTCTTGAAGGATAGCCTCCTTCATTTTCTCCAGCGCGTTCATCTATGCTACCCCTCCGAATTCAACACCAAAGAGAATCAGAAGCAGAGTTGCAAGGAATGCCAGCACTGCGTAAGTCTCAACCATAGCGGCAAAGACCAAAGGCTTTCCGAGCTCTTCAGGACGCTTCGCAATAACTCCGAGGCCTGCTGCAGCCACCTTACCCTGCCATACAGCAGAAAGGAGTCCGACCAGCGCAATAGGCATAGCTGCCGCGATTGCCAGCCAACCTTCAGAAGTAGTCAGCCTGATGACATCTCCGCTGAACACACCCATTTTCATCATGAGCAAGAATCCGGCAAGCGCTCCGTATATCCCCTGTGTACCCGGTAGAACCTGCAGGAGGAGCACCTGTCCGAATTTGTCGGGGTCTTCCGTCACAACACCTGAACCGGCTGACCCTACTAAAGCCGTTCCGATTGCTGACCCGATTCCCGGGAAAATGAATGCTACAGCGACTGCAAAGAACCCCAAGACCATTCCTACTGTGATTGACATATTTCTCTATGCCTCCCCTTCCTCCACAATTTCAATGTACTTTGTCTTTCTTCTAAAAGGCCTAAATCTTCTGCCTCCGCCTTCGAAGAACTTGCTGTAGAACTCTACATACTGCAATCTGCTTGCGTGCACGTATGAACCGACCACATTGATTGCCAGATTGAACACATGTCCGATGGCCAGAATCAGCAGCATGGGAATCCATCCGACAAACTTGATCGAGAGGAAACGTTTTGCCATATCGTTAACTACCATAGCAATTACAGATGAAGCGAGTCCTAAAGCAAGCAGTCTTGAATATGACAGCAAGTCACTGGCATATCCGGTGATATCATAGAGGCTTAAGATTCCGGCGCCCAAGCGTTTGATAATATTCTTATGGGCCCTTCCCTGGGTGAGGATAAGCCCGCCTGCACCGACTATCGCCAGCCACTTTCCAACCACACCCATAGTAGGATTGCCCAAAGCAGACGCACCCAGCAATAACAGGAATCCTGTTAAGAAGGGATACCACAGGCCTTGGTCAAATATGGCCTCTTTTACATTGCCCAGTTTGAGATTGTAATAAAGCTTCATGCCAAGACCCACGTAGATCTGTACAAGCCCAAGGGCAAAAGATACACCCAGCATCAGTAAGGGGTTTTCCAAGGGATTGAACCAAATGGGAGCAATACCGAAAAAGTCACCGAACCACGAACCTGTGAGAGCTCCCACCAGCACACATGCAGCCCCTGATATTGCCATCATTATAAAGAGCTTTTTTGCAGTTCCTGCCATCCTGACTTTCCTCAGCAGAAGCAGGCAGACAATAGTCAGGATAATGCCATATCCTGCATCTCCCAATGCCATCCCGAAGTATATGAAGAAAAACGGCATTGCAGGAACTGAAGGGTCAAGGGTTCCCGGCCTAGGCATCCCGTAGACTTCAGTGACCGCCTCAAAAGGCTCAAAAGGTGCAGGGTTGTCTAAAACGACCGGAGGATTCTCATTTTCATAGGGATCACGTGTTTCCACGTGGACCATATCGTATTGTGACTGCACTGCCTCTTTTAATGCCGGCACATCTTCTTCGCGTGTCCACCCTTCTATTAAAAACGCAGTACGCGTCGCAGGACATTCAGCAGCTAAGGTTCGCCTATCTAGGGCAAGAGATACGCGGTCATAAACTGAGTAAATCTTAACTCGCTCCCCAAGCAGCTCCTTTGCTTGCTCTTCGAGCTCTGCAACTTCCCCATCGATAGAAGACAGCCTTTCTTCAATCGCCTTAATAGCATCCTTCGGAGTACCTTCCACTTCAGGAAGCTCCTCAGGGAGAATCCCACGGGCAGAGAGGATCTGGTACACCTTATCCCTATCTTCATTAAGACAGACCAGCATGACAGGAATGTATCGTGAACCTTGTCTTGAATCTGACACCAAGTATGCACTGGGACATGATTCTCTGATTTCAGCTGTGATATCTTCATAAAACCTTGACGGAAACTTGTAGAGCACAATTGATATTCTGCTGCTGCCTGACAGTTCAGAAACTGGCACATCCAGCCATTCCCACGGGAGGAGTTGGTTGTAAGCATCCAGGAGATGGGCTTCTTCGTTACTCCTCATTGAAAGCCCTTCATCAAGCGTGCGGCACTTCTCATAAATCGCGTGGGCTTCATCTAACTTACTTCCAAGGTCAGCAAAGGTCGAGCTCTCGAGGTATACCTTTCCTCCGGCGAATTGCTCGATCATGTTCTTCTTGATGGTCTCGAATTTATTGAAGAAGTCGATACAGAACTTCAGTTCAGTAAGCGCCCTTGACAGTTCTTCCTGTTCCTTGTTGACATCTCCGCAGACTTGGCATAGCTGATTCCAAGAACACGCCTCAGGGTCAACTTCGGTTTGTTCGATCTCAACTACCCCAGCGTCCTGCAACACCCGGATAATTCCGTCGGCATAGGAGACAGGCGCGACAAGGGACACTTTCTTCATCTTAGCGATTGCCACTTGAAGTCACAACCCTCTCTACTATTAGATCAACAGCACGAGGAATGTTAGCTCGTGCCTTATCACGCAATTCCCGGCACAATTCATCGTTTCGTTTCAACATCTCAGTAGCTTCGGCCTGTGCTTTCGCACTTTCGGCTTCAATTATGGATTTACCCTCAGCAACTGCTTCAGCCATCGCTTTTTCCATCAGAGCCCTGGCAGATGCACGAGCATCGCGCAAAATGCCTCTGGCCCGCTCCTCTGCTTCCCGTATAGTGTCATCAGCAGAAGATTCCGTCTCCTGAAGCTGCTTGAGGACTTCATATGCCAAAACCCTCACCTCCAACGTAACGGCAATCACATTTTATAGTATAGCAAAAATGAAAGCGGGACAACTGTCAATTCCTTGCCAGTGGCCCCATGTCAATTCTTATATTCGCTAAAACTTTCTCATATCCTCCAGCAAAATCCCCATTGATGAGTTTTGGCATTTTTCATAATTCATTGACTTGCACACCCTAACAAGCAGGCATCTTCCAAAAACAGGATTGTCTAAAGTGTTGGAACTACTTCTGAATAACTACGTTTTATATTACTGAAGGTAGGGAAATGAGCCTTCGACTGAAGGGATGAGACCTTCTCTCTACTGTATGAGGAGCTCCTCAAACGGTGAACACGAGGCGCGCGCCCTTTATGTGAGTTTTACGGTTTTCTACCTCCAATATGTCCACGCCAAAAGACCACCCTAAACCCAGCGAGAGCCGCTTTCCGGTACAGTCACCCCAGCTTGCCGAGTAGGCGGCTCTTGCTTGCTTCATGTTTCCATATGATAAGTTTTGTGCAAGGTACTATGTCTAAGTTACCTATAAGTTACCTACTGGAGTTCTGACATGTACTTATCTGCCTCTGTAGCTGCTATAGCGCCATCGCTTACAGCAGTTACAACTTGCCTGAGCGATTTCGCCCTGACATCCCCGGCAGCGAACAATCCGGGGGTTGATGTCCTCATCCGATCATCAGTAAGTATATAGCCTCTTTCATCTGTCTCAACCATGTCCTTCACAAACTCACTGGAAGGACGGATGCCGACTGCTATGAATATGCCGTCAGCTTCTACGAGCTTCGTTTCGCCTGTTCTCGCATCCTTTAACACTGCACCCTGCACATTGTTTTCCCCAACAATCTCAGTGACTTGCGAATGCCAGAAAAACTGAATCTTCGGGTGCCTTAAAGCAGCTTCTTGCAGCACTTTTGTTGCCCTGAGCTCGCCCCGCCTGTGGATCACGCTAACTTGCTTTGCAAATCTGGTAAGGAACATTGCCTCGACTATTGCTGTGTCTCCTCCTCCGACTATCAATACATGTTTGTCGCGGAAGAACGGCCCATCACAAGTAGCACAATATGATACGCCTAGCCCCTGGAGCTTGTCCTCACCCGGTACACCCAGGCGCCTACGAACCGACCCTGTTGCGATGATTGCCGTTTTGGCTAGGAGTTCCCCTTCACCCGTATCTACTTTGAAACGCCTTTCACTGTCCTTAGAAACACCGCTCACAGGAGTAAAGACAAATTCCACTTTGAATCTGCGTGCTTGTTCCTCCATTCGCTGCATCAGATCCTGCCCGGAAATCGCTTCAGGAAACCCCGGGTAATTCCCTATCCAGTGCGTTGTCGCTGCCAGTCCGCCTACCATGCCTTGTTCCAGCACTACAGTAGACAGCCTGGCTCGTCCGGCGTAAAGGGCAGCGGAAAGCCCTGCAGGCCCCGCGCCGATAATTGCCACGTCCATCTCCTTACCTTCCAGAAGCCCCAAAGTCACTCACCTCCGCAGTTATTACCGGTATATTACTGCCTTCTTCCTACAGCATCCTTAAGTTTCCTTATTATAAGCCTAGGCAGCGTCAACCTGGGTACACTTGCTTCTGCTGCCAAGTCAACTCGAGCCAGTTCATCTTCGTCAAAGACAATGGCAAGCCGACCTATGATCTGCCCTGCAACAACAGGTGCAATAAGGGGTTCGTCAAGGATGATCTTCTCCCGAATGAGGTGAGAGAGAGCCCGCGGAACAGCAATCCTCAGGTTATCCAGGGGCATCACACCGACCTCAGGTTCCGTTCCTCCCTTGACTCCGATCTTCGTCAGGGTTTTGCCGGACTCAGCAAAAGTCATCACATGGAATTCTTCAAACCCGTAACTGAGGAGCTTTGCAGAATCTGACCACCTGGCGTGTGAGTCCAGAACAACTGATATGAATTGGATCCCGTTGCGTGTAGCTGAAGCTACGAGACAGTAGCCTGCAGCCTGAGTTGTGCCGGTTTTCACCCCATCTGCCCCTTCAAAGGACCAGAGTAACCAGTTGGTATTTGTGAGCTTACGCTTCTCCTCAGATTCTCCCTGGATCAAGGTAACTTCTGCTTCCCGTGTGCTTACTATATCTGCAAATAAAGGATATTTCAACCCGTACCGGGCCATAAGAGCCAAGTCGAAGGCAGTGGAGTAGTGGTTTGGTTCGGTAAGCCCGTGTGGATTCGCGAATCTGGTGTTCATTGCTCCGAGCTTTCGCGCTTTTAAGTTCATCATTCTGACGAAGTCTTTTTCACTGCCTGCGATGTGTTCAGCTATAGCCACACAACCATCATTGCCTGATCGGAGCATCGTCCCGCGGATAAGATCCCCAAGTTTTATGGTTTGACCTTTTTTCAGCCACAAAGTCGATCCTCCGGTGCTCGCTGCCTTTCCGCTGACAACTACAGTGGAGTCCATATCCCCCAGTTCTATGGCAAGAAGGGCGGTCATTATCTTTGTGGTGCTGGCAGGGTGCATTCGCATATGCTCGTTCTTTCCGTAGACAACTGTACCTGTTGTTGCCTCGATTAACACGGCAGACCTTGCGGTAATGTATGGCCCTTCTCGGTAGTTAGGCACGTAGACTACTTCGGGGTACCGACTTGACCTCGTGTATAGCTTGCCTGCAGTAGGCAGGAGTAAGACCTGGCCGGTAAAAGCCAAAACCACTGCTGCCATGCATATGCTTACAACAACGGAAAGTATCTTCCTGCCTGAAATAACCAATTAACCCACCTGCGCTCTAGACTGTAAACCTCTTATACGGAAAGTGTCCGATGCAGGGATTCGTTTGCTCAGAATTACCCTATGCCCGTGTTCTCCATACTATGCATTACCTCATCCCATGCCTAGTACGTCCTTTTCACCATGATATGCTGCGCATCACAAGAAGCGATGAAATTCAGCCTTACGAGCCACAGAATCTATGGAAATATCATCCATTAGAACGAAGGAATTGCCTGCCTATCCCAATAAATTACAGGCAATATCCAAATCAGGATTATGCCAAAGCGCGATCTACTATTAAGGAGATGAAAAAACAATGAGACTTCTATTATCAAAAAGGCAGGCACTGTTGTTTACCGTGGCATTTATCCTACTATATCAAGGCATTGCCATAGCCAACGCGGGCGAACCGGTAATGGCTGTCACATGCAAGGTGGTACCGACAATCGAAGTATCGTTTCCTGACCTTCTGGAGCTTGGCAATGCTGCTCCCAGCTCTAACACGGACGAATCTTTCATAATGTCAGAAACACAATCAGTGAAAGTGTGGTCAAATACAAACTGGGCTTTAAAGGCGCGGAGCGATTCATTTGACGGACGAATGAGAAAATGGACATCAGGCGAATACTCCTCTGAATCACTGTACTCTCCCCTGGAGCTACAAGTGGAAGGGAAAGGCCAATTCACATCAGTTACTGATGAAGATACCACGATTGTAGAGAATCAGCCTCCTACAGGTGAAGGCGGAGCCACTCTCAGCCTCGTATTCAAACAGGCTATCTCGTATAACGATTCACCGATCATTGAATCTGACGCCTGTTACAGAATAGAAATAACTTTCACAGCTGTACAGGCCTACTAAAGAAAGCCTTGTAACTTGGGAGGTGGTTTAGTTGGCTAAGAGTCAAAGGTTTTTGAGGCTTGTCATACTCACAACCATATTAAGTATGTTGGCTTTATCCCGGTGCCCTACTGCAGCATCCTACAATGTAGCGCGCGGAGGAATATCAGTCCGGGTCAGCCCCACTTATATTACATCTCAAGTCTCAGACGGGGATCTCATAGGACCGATCTATGTATCAAATACAGGCTCGCTTCCTTTGGATTTACAGGGTTTCATTTACGAAGGCGGCCATGATGAAAACGGGATACCTGTGTTTTCCAAGCCCATAAAAGGTGAAGACACGTTAACACGCGGTGTCTCACTGACCTTGGAACCTGCTGAATTCACGCTCATGCCTGGAGAATCAAGACCGATTAAGGTTAAGGCACATGTAACCCCTACGTTCTCAGGAGGCGCTTACCCTATCATCGTATTTCAAGGACAGCCGCTAAGAAACACACAGCCCCGGGAACCTTCTACCAGCGCCCGGGTGGCTGTACTCACCTTGCTCACAGTTGAACCCAACACAAAGCAGGATTCCGTCTCCACATCGGCAAGCATTGAATCTGTAGTGCTGTCGCAAGACCCTGTAGATAAATCAGTAACCATATCAGCAATCTGTAAAAACGAGGGAAACATCCATACGAACTTGCGCGGAACAGCTGTCATCAAGTCTTACCTTGGCCATGTGGCTTCTGTCACAACACTTGAACCTGTCGTATGCTTACCGGGATACAAGCGTGCCATAACAGCACGCTTTGCCCCTTTTGACCTGGATCAAGGAATCTACATCGCTGAACTGTTTGTAAATGCAGAAGGCACGGAGCAGCTTTCAATACCTGTAGCCTTTCAGGTAGCTGAAAACGGGATGATAACTACAATTGACATGGATCTTGCACTTCTCTGAAAATATTACGGTATTATCACCTTTCAACTATGACTGAAAGGCCCATACCTCCGCCTATACATAAGGTGGCAAGGCCAAATCTTACATCTCGTTTAATCATTTCGTGCAAAAGCGTAACGAGAATCCTTGCTCCGCTTGCCCCGATGGGATGGCCGAGAGCTATGGCACCTCCGTTGACATTGACTTTATCGATGTCCCAGCCAAGCTCTCGCCCGACTGCAAGGGACTGGACGGCAAATGCCTCGTTTGCCTCGATTATGTCTATATCATCCAGGTTCAACCCTGCCTTTGCCAAAGCTTTTCTTGTGGCAGAGACAGGCCCGATTCCCATCACTTTAGGCTCTACGCCTGAACTTGCGTACGCCTTGACGGTAGCCATCGGTTTTATCCCAAGTTCAGAAGCCTTATCTTTTGATGCTATGACAAGCGCAGCTGCTCCGTCATTGATGCCTGAGGCATTCCCCGCTGTAACAGTTCCGTCTTTCTTAAAGGCAGGCCTTAGAGATGCGAGTTTTTCCTTGGTAGTACCGGGCCTTGGGTGTTCGTCCCGGGAAAAGACTATCGGATCGCCTTTTCGCTGAGGGATTTCCACCGGTACTATCTCGTCTTCGAATCTCCCTTCAGCGATCGCTTTTTCAGCTTTCTGCTGGCTTCCGGCTGCAAATTCATCTTGCTCCTCCCGGGTGATGCCGTACAGTTCTGCGAGGTTTTCAGCGGTAATCCCCATATGCACGTCATTGAAGATGCACCATAAGCCGTCTGATATCATGCTGTCGATGAGCTCCCCATGACCCATGCGGTACCCGTATCGAGCCTTATGAAGGATATACGGGGCCAGATTCATATTCTCCATACCGCCTGCCACTATTACATCTGCGTCTTCACACATTATGGCTTGAGCTGCAAGCACTACAGCCTTGAGACCGGAAGCGCATACCTTGTTCACAGTCATGGCAGGCACTTTCGTATCCAACTTCGCTTTCATCGCTGCCTGCCTGGCAGGGTTTTGGCCTTGCCCTGCCTGGAGTACATTTCCCATAATCACCTCATCTACAGTATCCAGGGATATCCCTGCTCTTTTAATCGCTTCTTTAATGACGACTGCACCTAGGTCACCGGCACGAACATTCTGAAGTGTACCCCCGAAAGTACCGATCGCCGTCCTCACACCGCTCAAAATCACAACCTCGCGCACCTTTCCTCACTCCCTGTCTGCGTGTTGTGGGAAGGGAACACACCGTTTCGGTGATTCTGTCCTCTCATAACCTCTATATTCCACGGTTATTCTGAAGACACGGCCCAACGTAAACAATCCTGCACCTATCTCCATGGTCATCATCTCAGGAAACCACTCTTCAGAGGATTCGCTGCGGAAAACCACGGTCACGTATCGCATGGAAAAAGGCTGAGCAAATGCCCGTTCTGTTGAGGACGACTCGATTTTCACAGGTATGCCGGATTCCTTCTCCAACCAAGCTGTACCTTCCAGCGCCTCTGTCCCTCTACGCCAAATATACTCGTACTTGACGCATTGTTTTCCTTCTATCTTTTTTACGTCAGAGGTTGTGTTGACTGATATATCATTTTGAGACTCAGGTTCAAAAGGGCTGTTATCTACAATATTAAGAGAGTTTTGATCAACGTAGGAATTGAAAGCAGATTTGTCTTTGCTTTTTGGTGTGAAATCCAGCAGGGCTTCCTCTTTATGCTCCACCTCACCGCGTTTGTTTAGAATCTCAATCCTCAACACCGCAGACCGCGGAGCCCATCCCTTGTTTGCTTCCGCTATAGCAACTGCCTTTTGCCACAAGGGGTCTTTTTCGGCGCCCTTTGCCAAATTACATGAGGAGAAGACAGATAAACCGGTAACGCATATTATCAAAACGACAGTATACAACCGAAAACAATAGGAAAGAGACATTCAAGAGGCAGCCCCCAGTAAATGGTAATATATGCATATTATACATATATTACCATATGGGGGTCAATGCCTCTTCTTTCGTGCTAGCACTCAGTATATCCACAAGCCATGCATTTGAGACAACCTTCAACATGGATCAGATTCCACGTACCGCATGCCGGGCATAGGCTGAATAATTTAGCTGTCGGGCCGGCGTCTTCAAACCCGGACATATCGTCCGAACTGCCTTGGGCGTTTTCGTCGCCTCGCAGCTCGTCAAGGTATCCTGCGAGGAACTGGCCTATAGCATCAGGAACAGACCGGACTCTGCTGGGCCCGAACCCGATACTCCTGGAACCGCCTATCCCGGTCAATTGGGCAGCAATCTCATCGGGGTCAACACCGCATCTTAGGGAAATTGATACCAGCCTTGCAATTGCCTCTGTAAATGCGCTGACATCACTTCCTGCCTTACCGATCTGTGCAAAGAGCTCAATGGGATGACGGTCCACTGTATTCAGTGTAAGGAAGAGCTTGCCGAGGGGGGTTGCCCGTACATCAGTAAACCCAACCAGCCTCGACGGCCTGTCTATAGGACGAATCTTGCCCCATACCCCATTTATGCGTTGCTGCACTCCACTTAAGGCTAATTCCGATCGGACACCGTCTGTGTCAGCAGCAGCAGAAGCCTCCGTACCTACAGTCAATACTTGTTCGTCACGGCTGCCGTCCCGATACACAGTAACACCTTTGCATCCGAGAGTATAGGCAAGAAGGAAAACCTCCTCCACATCGTCAGGTGTTGCTTCTCTCGGGAAATTCACAGTCTTGGAAACTGCGTTGTCAGTATACTTCTGAAATGCTGCTTGCATCCGGATATGCCATTCCGGCTCTATTTCATGGGCTGTGACAAATATCCTCTTAACTTCCTCAGGCACGCCTTCAACATCAACAAGAGAGCCTTTCCTTGCTACCTCGTCCATGAGCTCGTCTGAATAGAACCCCATCTCCTTTGCAAGGGATTCAAACACCGGGTTGACTTCGCGAAGGGTAGTCCCGTCCAGAATATGCCTGGTGAATGCAAGGCTGAAAGCAGGCTCTATCCCGGAAGATGCACCTGCTATGATGCTTATTGTTCCGGTAGGCGCGATTGTTGTTGTAGTTGCATTTCTGACCCTGAGGCCTTCCTCTTCCCTCCTGCTTCCCTTCCAGTTAGGAAACACTCCTCTGCTCTTGGCCAGCTCCTTAGATGCCTCCCTGCTAACCGCTTGGATGAATTCCATTACATCACCGGCAAGATTGACGGCTTCCTCTGAGTCATATGCAATACCCAGCTGCATCAGGAGATCTGCCCATCCCATCAGGCCCAGGCCTATCTTACGATTCGCTTTATGCATGTCCTGGATTTCGGGCAACGGATACTTGCTGGCATCAATCATATTGTCGAGGAAGTGGACTGCCGTGTAGATGGACTCACGCAGGCTTTCCCAGTTAATCTTCGGTGTACCGTCAACTCTTGTAACAAACCTGCCGACATTGAGAGAGCCCAGATTACACGCCTCGTATGGCAGGAGCATCTGCTCGCCGCAGGGGTTTGTAGCTTCGTACAAACCTATATTGGGAGTGGGGTTGAACTCATTAAGACGATCAATAAAAATAATACCGGGCTCCCCTGTTTTCCATGCCGACTCTACTATGAGGTCAAAAACATCTCTTGCCCGAAGCTTTCCGGCAATCTCCCCGGTCCTGGGATTTGTCAGTTCGTATTCACCGTCGTCTTTCAGGGCAGTCATAAACGCCTCAGTGACTGCTACTGAAATATTGAAGTTAGTCAGCTGCCTCGTATCGTTCTTCACAGTAATAAACTCAAGAATATCCGGATGATCGACGCGAAGTATTCCCATATTGGCACCGCGCCTGACTCCGCCCTGCTTAATCGCTTCTGTAGCCGCATTAAACACCTTCATAAAAGAGACAGGGCCTGAAGCAACACCACCTGTAGTCCTGACAACATCATTCTTCGGACGCAGCCGGCTGAATGAAAAACCTGTGCCTCCCCCGGATTTATGTATCAATGCCGCGTTCTTTAAGGTTTCAAAGATGCTTACCATGGAGTCGTCAATCGGCAAAACAAAACATGCAGAAAGCTGCTGAAGCTCTCTCCCGGCATTGCTCAGGGCTGGTGAGTTCGGTAAGAATTTTCGTTCTACCATGAGGTTATAGAAACTTACTGCAGTCCGGACGAGTCTGGGCATACGCTGGGCTATTGACGCATGGAGATCCTCCCAGGTCCCCTCCACTTGACCTCTGGATGATAAATCTTCAAAAGCATGCTTCAATGTGGTCCAATCCCATGATGAAAGCTCCAGGGCAGGAAGAGAAGCTTCTTCTTCGGAGGAAGATGAATCGTGCGGCACTTCCGATCCCGGCTCATGTCCGTTATCATACGCAGGATCATATAGCACGTCTATAACGGCTATATTCTTTGCCACCCTCCACAGCATCTCTTTGGGAGTCTCAATAATCTCTCCTGACTCGTCCCTACTTAAGTAACGGTTTTCAAGGACCGTCACAGCACTGGGGGATAACTCTGGCTCAGGCAAGGATAATTCTGATTTCACACGGAATTCCTCCTATGAATAATCAAGTCTGCTACTTTGATAATTATTATGAAGATTTTAGTGTGGCTTGTTGGTAACAAAATGCTTGTTCTCAGATTTAGATTCCCCGCCGGGCATGGATCTCCTTCTCGAATTTGTGCGGCAAGATTCAAAATCCATCTACACCATTCGACAAGCTATTCTCATGTATGACAGCGGATCTTGCCGCGCCTTGTATAGCGAACCTTGCTGCGCCTCGCAGAGCGAACCTTGGTGTTTCTTGTACGCGAATCTTACTGTCTCTTGTATAGCGGGCCCTGCTATCTCTTGTACGCAGATCTTACTGCGCCTCGCCCAGTGAACCTTTCTGTCGCCTGTATAGCGAGCCTTGCTGTTTCCTGTATAGCGAGCCTTGCTGTTTCCTGTATAGCGAACCTTTCTGTCTCTTGTACGGCGGACCTTGCTGTGTCTTGTACAGCGAACCGTACTGTCTCTTGCACAGCGGGTGTTGCCATGTCGTGTTGCGAGTATACTAAAACTGCGGTAGCTAGCGGATTTCGATGCGCTCCCAATTGCCCTTAGAGAAATATATCCGCCCGACAATGGCACGGACTACCCATTCAATGCATATCCCAACCCATACCGCAGCAAGAGAGAGACGAAGGACATATACGATGAACGCAATCACAGGTATGCGCACAACCCATGTTCCGATGGCAGTCATTTTCAGGGCGGATCTTGTATCACCTGCACCTCTCAGCGAACCGCGGAAAGTATCAGCAATACCGATGAAGACCTGTTCCAAGCCGGCTATTCTCAAGCAGGTTGCAGCCAGCAGCATAACCTCAGTCTCAGCAGTAAAGAACGACACGATAATATGGGGAACCGCAAAGAAAAGAACAGCGAAACCGCCCATTGTCATAACAGCATACCTGATAGCCCTGTACGTAACCAGTCTGGCTCGGTCAGCCTTTTTCGCACCAAGGTTCTGTCCTACAAGGACCCCGGATGCGGTGGCAAAACCTAAGCCGGGCATAAAGGAAAGGGATTCTGCAGCGATCGTCACTTGATGAGCTGCGAAAGCTACTGTACCGAGGGATGCAATCATGAATGATGAGAGTATCCTCGCTGTGCTCGTCAGTGTTTCTTCGAGAGCAGCGGGGATGCTCAGTGTCACCAGGGTCTTAACTGTATTCATGTCAATCGCAAAAAGCTTTCGGATCTTCATGGAAAGCATTGATCTTCCCTGGAATAAGGCAACTAATGTAAGAATTCCTCCTACCACGTTTGCAAACAGCGTGGCAATAGCTGCACCGGTCACACCCAGCCTGGGAAATCCAAGAACACCGAAGATAAGGACATAGTCACCGATTGCATTGATCGTGTTGGTGACAAAAGACACAAACATCGGAGTGCGGGTATCCCCTGCACCTCTTAGGATGCCTGCACCGACCTTCGTTAAAACGAGCATCACAGAGCCTGCTCCGACAATACGAAGGTATCCGATACCCATGGCGCTTACTTCGTCTTCAAATCCACCGAGGCGAAACACAAGAGGAGCAGAAAGGTGCGTACCAACGGTAAATATAATGCCTAAGAGAATCGAAATGAGCAATGCCTGCCCCGCAGCGTGAGCTGCTCTGCCGGTATCTCCTGCACCGACTGATCTGGCCACAACAGCCATAGCACCTACAGCAACCGCAGAAAACACCCAGACGAGGTTCCAGTAGACACTCCCTGACAGGCCTACCGCACTGAGGGCCTGAGCTCCCAAATGTCCCACCATAGCGGTGTCTACAACCCAAATGAAGGTATGGAGGATATTCTCAACAATTGCAGGCCACGCAAGCTTCAATACTTCCCTGTCTAACTCAGGATCGGAAAATTCCCTGGCATATACTGTGTTAATATCGGACATAGTTTCTTCATCTCCTAAGTTGGACGCATCCCCTACTTTAACAAAAACCTTCATCTGCCGCAAGATACAGAGTCCGGTCTTCGTGTCCCTGTCATACTGCTTTGCCATTGCGACACCGCAGGACGACGCCCCATTTATTATCGTCGATCTTTTCGGTGTTCGCTAGTAGGGTACCGCAGCCTCACCACAGTCCAGTGTCCGCCACTAGGGTACCACAGTCCACAGCCCGGTCTCCTCTAGTAGGGTACCAGAACCGGTGTCATCTAGTAGAGTACCACAGCCCTGTGTCCGCCAGCAGGGTACCACAGTCCACAGCCCGGTCTCCTCTAGTAGGGTACGTGAGCTCGTTGTCCTCTAGTAGAGCACCATAGTTCGGTGTCCTGTAGTAGAGTACCACAGCCCAGTGCCCTCTAGTAGAGTACCACAGCCCAGTGTCCTGTAGTAGGGTACCAGAGCCCAGTGTCCTGTAGTAGGCTATCACAGCCCGATAGCTACAAAAAGCGGCAGAAATCTAACTACATTTCCTCATCCAACCACACTTCCTTACATCGCCGGCCGGATTTGGGCCACCTCTTGAGATTTTTTCGGGCACATGCTCATAAGTGGTCTGTTTTCAACCACCTTTCCTCAAAGAGGTGCTTCAATTTCGACCACACTTTCCGATTTTTTCGAGCAAATGTTCATAAATGGGAGATTTTGAACCACCAAAACCGGCTCAGGTGGTAGAGATTCGACCACATTTTCAGGTTGTAGGCGGGTTTTGGGAGCTTTTTCGGGCTTAGGTGGTAGATTCTCTACCACATTTTCTAAGAACGTGGCAGTTTTTCGCCCACCTTTTCAGAAAATGTGGGCGAGTTTCGACCACCAAACCGTGATTTGTAAGATTTTGGGAGGCGTGGTGGTCGATATCCTACCACCTTAACGCCTGATCATGGTAGAAAACCTTCCACCTTTAGGCCTCCTGGTGGGCGAGACTCTACCATTTTAGAGCCTACGCTCAAAACTGTGGTCGAAAAGCTGCCACCAAAAGGCGTTAAGGTGGTTGGTTTTCGACCACTCCAGCCCGTATGCCTAGGCATTGGTGTATCGACGCATGCCTCGACGCCAGTATATTGACAAATGCCCAGGCGCCAGTATATTAACGGATGCCTATGTGCCAGCGTATTGAGGTATACCTAGGCGTTAGTATATTAACGCGTGCCTAGGCGTTGGAGTGTTGACGAATGCATAGGCATTGGTGAATAGACGCATGTCTAATCGTCAGTGTATTGACGCAGGCATAGGCGTTAGTGTGTTCACGCATTGCTAGGCGATAGCGATCGACTCAGGCCTAGTATGCCTAGGCATTGACATGTTGATGCGTGCCTAGGCGATACTGTATTGACGCATGCGGAGCATACCTAAGCGCTAGTGTATTGGCGCATTCCTAGGCCATACTTCATTGACGCAGACCTAGCATGCGTAGACGCTAACGTATCGACACGTGCCTAGGCGCCGGTGTATCGACACATGCATAGTCACTGGTGTATTGACGCATGCATAGGCTTTGGTGTATTGACGCATGCCTAGGGAGTGTATGCCACTGCGTGGATAGGTTTATAATAGTCTTCCGATATCAGCTCCCGGACAACTGTGCCGCCTGTGTCAATAGTCCGCCAGACTGCAACCCGGATTCCAGGCTTTCCGGCGGAAATCTTCTCATTTTCGGAGTTGCCGCCTGCCATGAGTCTGGGCCTTTCTACATTCAAGACTTCCCGCGTCACCTCCACTTGCCTCTTGGCTAAAAGACCAGCCTTTACCTCGACGGTAAGTCTCGGTCCCTCTGTGCGTGCACTTATAGTCACCGGGACATCCAGTTGGTTCTTGAACCGCAAGTCAAGCCCGCTTTCTTCACTGATCGTAGCATCAAAGCCCGGTGGCACATAGTCTACAGGCTGTGAGTGCGGGTGACGCTCGACTATCTCCAGCCCCGCCCTGAGAACCGCGTTATATAGCGTAGTCGACACCTGGCAGATACCTCCTGCCACTCCTGGCACGCTCTTGCCTCCTGAGATCACCCTGGCTTCTTTGTACCCCTGCGCCTCAAGCCTCGGCCCTAATACCTTGTCCAAAGAAAACACTTCTCCGGGCTGGAGCACAAATCCGTCAATAGCCTGCGCAGCAAGGGCGATGTTGTGATTCCTATTCAATTCTGGCTCTTTAACAGTAGTAGAAAAACCCGCTAAGGTAGGCATCTCAACAACTATATCGTGGCTCCTGGAAGCACCGTATACGTCAGGCAAGTACATCCCCCACGCCATAGTCGGCATCACCTTGTATTCTCCAGGCCGTTCAGCCCTCATGGAATACACTATCTCGTTCTCGCCCTCATCAAGATAAGTGCTGAAGATCGCTACTTTCTCATCGCGGATTTCTTTCTGCGCAAACCAGAAATCCCAGCTGTAGCGGTCAACCGGCTTATCGATCACTTCAAATCCTGACGGAAGGGGATCCTCAATCATGATGTACGTGCGAGGCCTATCCGTTCTCACGGTGAGCCTGACTATAATCTCATCTCCCTGATTCACACGGCCTGTAATCGGCTCAAAGGTGTTGCTTCCTTGGACTTTGCGGTAGTAATTGCGACTCACCTTCAGGCCGTTATCAACTTCTGCCATGGATTCAGACGGAGTCACGTACTTGCAGCTAACAGAGTAATAGAGCCTTCCCGTACCCGTTTTCTTGACAACAAGTTCATTCTTGCCCGGAACCAATTGGCTCGGGTCTATCTCTATCACGCTCTCCTTATCCCATGCATTTTTCCCGGAAAACGCGATCCTTTCCACCTGTTTTCCATTGAGTGATACGTTTGCCGTTATATTTGACTTAATCTCCTCACGGAGCTTCATATACTCAGTTAGCGCCATTACGGCAATGGCAGTGTCTTTCGTAGATGTCCAGGCATTCCCCATGCGTGCTTCAGACAGCCACCTCACAACTTGCGGAGCCACAGGATGGTCAGGCTCTACAGCCAGTATTGCCAAAAGGGCATATGCAGTAGTCTCAATCCGATTGTCGGCCCAGTACCACTCCTCCTGTGACGCATCCCAGTAAGTCCTCGCGTTATCACCGCGAGCACGCTGCAAGAGGTCGCCAAGGACTATCCTTGCATCATCAAGCCTCTCCACGTTCTTCAAAGTCAGAGTAAGGAGAGCCAGAGAATAGTTGGAAAGCTCCTCGCGCCTCACGATCATCTCATCAAGACGGGGCAGGAACCTCTCTCCGACCTCAGACATAATGAACAAGTTGTATACCAGGTCATCAACGCTTTTCGGCTTGTTAAGGAATACGCCAAGTGCCCTCTTGCCTCGCATTAAAACGCCGTCATCTACGTGGTAACCTGCTTTCTTTGCGAGATTGAGGCCATACACTACGTACGCAGTTGTCCTTGCTTTAGGCTCGTCATATCCCCACCAGCCCCAGCCGCCTTCCCAGTGCTGATACTTGTATAACCGGGCAAGGCCTGCGTTTACCATATCCGGAAGGTCCTTCTCAATCTCAGGCATCTCAATGCCCAGTTCACGAAGGGTATTGGAAACGATAATGTTAGGCAGGAACGAGTTCATCGTCTGCTCGGTACAGCCGTACGGATAGGACGTTAGATATTCTAGAGCTCCTAAAGCAGTGGCAGCCACAGAAGGTGCAAGCCTGACTTCCACATTCAATGTGTTATCTATTACATCTTCCGGAACATCAAATACGATTTTCACTTCTCCGTCTTCTGCCGGGTCTTTCCCTACCTCGCCGCCATCAAATACCTGAACCTGGTTACCAAAGGGCAGCACGGAAACGTTAAGCTCCAGAGCATCACTGAGTCTTCCTGCACTTGCTGACGCAGTAAACTTAGCAACACCTACTGTGTCGCATTTGATCTTCCAGTTAAGTGTAGCCTGCGCGCCGGGAGCCAGGTCTACTCCTCGCTCTTTCCCATCAACCAAGGCGACCCCTTCTGCTTTGAGGCTGACCTTGGCGTTTATTTGCCTGTCAGTATAGTTGTGGACGATTGTAGATATATAAGTAGTATCGCCCAGCCTGAAGAACCTAGGCACAGCCATCCTGACAATAAGGTCCTTCGTGGTCTTCACGTCACGCGTAGCGGACCCCACTTGGGTAGCCAATGTATGGCCTCTGACAGTTGCCCTCCATGTAGTTAAGGAATCAGGCATGGTGAAACTGACTTTCGCTGTGCCTTTTCTGTCAGTCATAACTACAGGCGCCCAAAAGGCTGTATCCGGAAAATCCCTTCGGACATCTGAGTCACCTGCCTCCTTGTCTGCGCCTCCATAGTACCACCGCGGGAAAGAGTAGTTTGTCATAATCTGGTTCCATATCGACCCGTAGAATGCTTTCCGGATATCAGGTGCAAGCTCGCCCTGGATGGCATAAATCGATGCGTCCACAACTCCTATTGAGACTTCAGCCTGCACGGGACGGCCTGCATGGTCCAGCGTCTTAATGGTATAGGAAGCCCGCTCGCCAGGGCTATAAGTCTCTTTGTCCGGAGTAATGGATATATCAAGGAAGTTCTCTTTTACTGAAACATACATCACCTTTTCCTGCATATAAAGCTGTTTCCCACGGACAAAAGTGACTGTAAAGAACGAGTTAGGACTGAATTCCTGGGTTATGGGGATCTCAAACAGCCTCGTATGTCCTGTGAGCTCAACCACTTCCCAGGAGGCTAAGTCGCGCCCTTCAATGGTAATCAATGCCCAAACATGGTCAAACGTTGTATTCACAAGGACCTTTGCAACATCACCTATCTCATAGACATCCTTGTCAGTAATGATCTCGATTTCAGTCCCGCCGTAACTGGACCAGCTCCCTTCATAGCCGGCTACCCAGACGTACGCTTCCTCAACAATGCGGTTCCCTCTTTCGTCAACCCCAGAGACTTCCACCAGGTAAGACCCTTCTTCTTTCGGAGTAAACTCGAACTCCGCCTTCCCGTCCTTACCTGTGGATACCTTCCCTGATTGCTCCTTCCACCTGATGGATTTGTCCCCATCCCAGGTTTCCTTCATGCTTTGCCATTCAAGATCTACGGCATGAGGTTGGCCGTCTATGGTCTCTGCTTTTATAAGAATCTTTGAAGGCTCTCCGGGAGGTACTACGTATTTGGCAGGCTGGACAGTTATATCGAAAAGGCCTCGAGAGAGAATCACTGACGACCTTCCCGTAACCTCCCTTAAACTCTCATCAGTCACGGTTGCTTCTAAATACAATCTCTGAGACCTCTGGATCTTATCTGTCTTTATAGTAAACTGCATGGTTCCGTCATCTGACGTAACACCTTCGCCTGAATCTACAAGCTCGCCATAATACCCGTAACCCGCGTCGAAAACAGGATAATAGCCCAGGTCTTCTGTGGAGTAATAACTACGCCAGTACGGTTGGGCGTACACGGCGTACTTTACCTTTGCGCCGGCAACAGGTTTGCCGAAGTAGTAATTAGCTGAAATCCTGGCAGATATCTCATCCCCTGCCACATAAATGTCCTTGTCAGCAGTGACTGTGACCTCATACTCCGGCTTCCTGTATTCAGCCACTTTAAACCAGCCATTATGCGTGCTTCCACACACATTGACAAGGACCCGGTAATCACCTAAAGAAGGCTCATCTCCTAGGGTAAGTTCTCCTGTAACAGAGCCGTACTTGTTGGTCTTAGTGTCTGCCCTGTAAATAACCGCATCCGTTGAATCTCTAACCTCAATTGTGACTTCTTCATCAGCCAAAACTTCAAAAACTCCGCCTTTATCTTCACGAAGAATGCCTTTAATCGATACCTTCTGACCCGGCCTGTATATCGGCCGGTCAGTGTAGATATACACCTTATAACGGGCATCTTCCCAGTACCTCCAAGAACTTATCTGTGCAAAACTGACGCCATCGTCCTCTTCCCGGACACCGAGTATGAACATTTCTCCCCTGGGAGTGCCGGTAAGATCAAAAGCGAAGAGCCCGTCGCGATCTGTGGTTCCCTCTCCGATGATTTCCCTGTTTTCGTTGTATATGGTAATCCTGGCGCCTTCACACGGGGCCTCCTTGCTGAAGGTGTAGGCGTAGACCAAGAGTTTACCCTCACCTTGTTTAGTCACGAGCCCAAGGTCTGTTACAATAAACCAGTCGCTGGCTTCACGTCCTTCACTGTCTCTGGCCGTGACCATGTACACTCCTTTACCCTCGGACCCGATTCCCGGATCTACCCTGAATCCCGATCCTGCCGGGCCTTGACGAGGACGTTCCCAGAACTCCCGAACCAGTACTGCGTCTTCCGGCATAACCTGCTCAGTTAAGGATAATGACCCGTGCTGTCTAAAAAACGCTTCTGCATCGAATTTCCAGACAGAAAAGTCAACTCTGGTAGCACCCTCGCTCCTCACGCGGATCAGGGGCGTCTCAGCCGGTGTATTAACCCGTACGTCTGAGTCCACGTACAAGTGACCTTCAGCTGCTTTGCTGTCTACCGGAAACGAGCGTAGAGCAAAAGCCAGTCCGATAAAGAAAGCCACGATTACACCTGTTACAAATAAATTCCGATGACGCTGTGTTTTCATGGTTGCTTTACCCCCTTACGGGCAGAGTTTTCCCGAACTTTTCTGTTTCAAAGACATATAACTCGAACGGAGTCTGAGCTCCTATACCTGCTTCCCGCATAGCCCATTCCTTTTGATATTTGCTTGTCCTGGCCTCACCCGGCAGTATTACCCCGGAGCGCCCACTTGTCTTTATCAGAATCCCTTCCAAACGCGGGTTAACTATCACATCGGGACTCTCTCTTCTGACCCGTCCTACAACAGATACGCAAAACTCGAGGTTATCAAGGTCTTCCGCTGTTATCGGAGGATGGCGGATGTCCATGGTAGCAGCCATCCGGGCTGCCCTCTTAATCTCTTCATATAAGTTGGGCTCGCCGGGATAAATCCTTCCCATACATCCCCTGACTTTGTTGTCAATTATTATCGTAACGAACACGCCCGCTTGAATGCTCTTAAGGGGGCTTGACGAGGATTTGTCGGCATCATTCTCGCTTGGCCCCGGCTTTTCGCCCAGGACCACGCGGGTTACAGACCTTCCGGCAATATCCAGAATCTCCTGTTCCAAAGCAGGCGAGCGCAATGCTCTCAGCCTGTCCAAAGGGTCGCTTCCTTGAAAGATCGGAGATGCTTCGCCAAGCCGAGAGGGACTTTCCTCATCCGGCCTCTGCTCCTCTAGCGGTGATTTCAAAGATAAAGAATCCAGCCCTCCACGGCCTTCTCCTTGAACACCGTGGGGGCTGTATGAAGCCTTAAGAATGAAGAGGCCTACAATAATCAGGAAAGCAGTGATGCAACTAATAGTTACCCGTCTATTGCCAGGCTTCCCCCGGCCTTGCGAAGTCACAGAATCCAAAGCTCCTTTTTCAAGCAAGACGGTCTTTTTCGGTTGAACGTAATTACCTGTGAGTTCAGTTCTATTCGTCTATGCTCGATTCCTTCCCAATTCCCTATGTAAACCTTATAAATTTTGGATCTTAATTCGTAAATAAGGTTTTTTGCCCTCTCCGACATAGTAACGTCCATTATACGTTGGAATAACATGTTGTGAGGAAGACTTATGAAGGGAGAATCATTATGATTACATATATAGTCCAACCCGGTGATACCCTTGCCTTAATCGCACAACGCTTCGGTTCTACAGTGCAGTCAATCGTCTCCACAAACAACATATCTGACCCGAACCTTATTTTTGTGGGACAGGTACTGCAGATACCGGTGGCAGGTGCACCGCCGACTGCGACTCCGCCTACTACGCCGGCACCACCTACTCCTGCCCCTACACCGCCGTCGATTACAGTCCCTGACGGATTCAGGCTCTACATTGTACAGCCTGCAGATACCCTGGCTGAGCTCGCAAGACGCTTCGGGACGACTGTTCAGGTCCTGGTTTCGGTAAACCGCATACCTGATATAAACCTGATAACTGTGGGACAGGTCTTGTTTGTTCCCATAAGGCCGATTACAGTTGTGCCTGTGCCGCCGCCCAGTCCGCCGACACCGCCGGCACCGCCTACTCCACCTACACCTCCGGGACCGCCTGTCACCGGAGTGAACCAGGTTTCCCTGGTCCAAGGCGGGCTTAGGCATACTTTCATGGTAAGTAGGACAACATTTTCACGGGGTGAGCCTGTCAGGCTGAGCCTCAGCAAGACGAATGTCACAGGATCCCCTGTGTCCATCACTTACAGAGGAAGCCAAAGATATGACTTTATCGTTACACGGGCAGGCAGAGAGATTTGGCGGTGGTCTGAAGGGCGCTTCTTCACATTTGCTATCGAAACAATCTCTGTAGCCCCGGGAGAGCGTCTCCTCCACATACAGATATGGAATCAGACTACAAACCGCGGAGTTCCGGTGTCTCCGGGAGTCTATACTGTCACAGCAGTTAACACAGGGACAGGAGTGAGGCTTAGCATTCAAATCGAGATTAGATGACGATCGAAGTCAGGCAGGCAAGTAATTGTCCTCGACTTGCCATATAATTACGGTATATAATCGTGGAAGACAGACACCCAATGCTCAGGCTGAGTTAACAAGAGGAGGCATGCGATTTGCGCGAACAAGTAGAAAAAGCCCTTGATAAGATAAGGGTTGCGCTAAAAGCGCACGGCGGCGACGTAGAACTTGTGGATGTTGAGGGCAATGTAGTGAAAGTAAGACTTACAGGCGCATGTGGAGGATGTCCCTTTTCCACAATGACACTGAAGAACGGTATTGAGCGGACACTGAAGGCGGAGATCCCTGAGATAGAGAGAGTGGAAGCTGTATAGGCCGAAAATACAATTTTGCCTTGTATTTACGAAGGGAAGCCGCCCAGGATCTGGGCGGCTGACGATTGTACTTCCGTGATTAACTGGAATCGCGCAGTCAGCTATAATCGTTAGTATAGCTATCCTAATGGACCGCAATAGGAAAGCCTTGTCCCCGTATGCACAACATCTCCATAGCTTAACCTGGCACCAAGCAGCACGTTCCTTATGCCGGCAGTATCTTCACCCCGTGCTATCAGGCTCCGTAAGACACCTGCCGCTTGTGTGGAAGGGCCTGAGATCACAGCTCCTACCAACCGCCCGTCGGAGAACACCAGGCGCCTGTACTCTTTTCTACGCCTATCCAGGAACAATACTGCCTCGTCCCCTTCTTCAGGCCGGATTTTCCCTAAGGTTATCAAAGACTTATCACCGAACGAGACTGAATTCAGGCCTACGTCCCCCGGATATGACACTCTGCGCCCGGCCATATTGTATCCTGCAACTCTTCCCTGCCAGACAGCGCTGGACCAAAGCGCGTTTACCCAATGCTTCCCGCGGGCTCTGTCATGGCCTTCAGCAATGTCGCCTGCCGCGTAGACATTCGGGACATTCGTCTCCATCCTGTCGTTTACAAGAATACCGAACCCTGCCTCGATCTCGGTCCCTTTTATGCTAGACAGATTGGGGCTTACACCTTTCCCGATGACAACCATGTCACAGTCTATAACCTCGCCTGTTGAAAGGCGGACCCTTTCAACTTCTCCGTCTCCTTCAATCGCTGCGGCATCGCATCTTAGCCTGATATCCAAACCGGGCACTTGGAACATATCGAAGACTACTTCTTGATCCTCGGGAGCTGTGATCTGAGACAGCAACCTTCCGGAAGTTACGACAAGCACGACATCTATGCCGCGGGCAAGCAAGCCTTCAACTGTCTTAATACTGACAAGGCCTCCGCCTAGCACCACTGCCCGCTTGGATGTGGGAGTCTTCTCCTTGATCTTCTTCGCATCCTCCAGAGTCCTTAAAGAATACACACCTGACAGCGTAGCCCCGGGAATATCAGGAACCTGGGGACTGCTGCCCATTGCAAGCAGCAGCGAATTATAAGCCAGGCGGCGTCCGTCTTCAAGTTCAACGACTTTTCCGATGGGATCAACACGAGAAGCCCCTACACCCAGCAATGGCCTGACCCCGTTCTTTTCGTAAAAATCCTCATCTACCAGAAAGACGTCGTCAAGATCGGTTTTTCCGCCTATCCAGTAGGTTAGGAGAATCTTGGAATAATACCTCTCAACCTCGGGAGATACGATTGCTACCTCGCCGTCAGGGTCTACCTCGCGTATGGCAAGGAGGGCGCTGATTCCCGCAGGACCGTTCCCTAGGATCACGTAATTGCTAAAGCCAGAGTCTGCTTTACCTTCTTCGAACGCCTTATCAACCAAAGGCAATTCCCCTCCCTCGAAGCCTGTGGCTTGAGCAAAGTAAAACTAGCCGCCGGCGACAGCCGAGAGGAAACTGACGGTGTCGCCGTCATTCAGTTTGGTCTTGACTCCGGAGATAAACTCAATATTCCTTCCGTTTACAAGGATATTGATATCCCGCCTGAGTTCTCCGGATCCGGTAAGCAATTCATTCTTAAGAGGCAGGCCGAAGCGGGATACCAGGACTTCGACTAAAGTTTCTATATCAGGAGCCAAGTCAGCAGGTATCTCCACTTCGTCAACGCCTGTCGCTGTCTTCATGAAGAAGAAGAACCTAACGCGCACGTTATGCCTCCTCTTACACCCATCTTGACTCTTATTCTTCGAGACCCAGCCTTTCCAGGGTTTCAGGGGTCGGGTCTCCTTTATCTGTCCAGCCTCTGAGCGCGTAGTACTCAGCTAACATCTCAGCGAGTTCCACTACCTGGCCTTCGGCCGGCCCTTCCGGCATCTTTTCTTCAGTAAGCCTGGGCACAAGTCTGTCCTCGTTCCCTGTCAATCCTTCCCTCATGTTGTAGAGGCGTTCCAGGTTCCATATGCGTTCACCTGCAAGGAGCGCTTTCTCCTCAGGGAACGGTATGCCTGTTGCAGGCTCAAGCATGCTTGCTACATCAGGCGCACCCAGGGCAAATGTGGTGAACAAACACACGCCTGAAGAGTCCACCAGAGCTGTTACATCCTGGAAAGCCTTGACCCAGAAAGCCTTGTTTTCCTTGGACAGAGGATCCAGCTTTTCAGGGACACCCAGCATCTCAGGGGAGATGGTGTAGCCTCGCACGTGACACCCGCCTCTGTTGGATGTCGCGTAGTTGAGTCCGATACCCTTAGATCCACGAGGATCGTAAGCCGGATACTCCTGCTTCTTCGTGCTCATCGAAAGCTCAGGATGGCCGAACTCCTCCGCAAGGCGGTATGACCCTTTGGCCAGCAGCTCGCCGATTCCCTCTTTATAAGCAGTCTTCTTAATCGCCTCAATCAAGATATCAGGATCACCGAACCTCAGCGGTATATCGGTGGCATCCTTCGGCATGTAACCTTTCTCGTAGAGTTCCATGGCGCAAGCTATGGTTGATCCCATGGTGATGGGGTCAAGTCCAAGCTCATTGCACAAGTAGTTGCCTTTCGTGATGGCTTCCAGGTTGTCTATGCCGCATGTTGCACCGAAGGCCCAGATAATCTCATATTCAGGACCTTCGCCTTTGCCTGCGTATTTTCCGGTGGCCACTTCAGTTGGCCTGCTGCAGGCGATTGGACAGGCAAAGCATGAGCGCTTCCTTACAAGGAGCGTGTCTGCCAAGGTCTCGCCGGATATCTTCTCTGCTCCTTCAAACACACCGGTCTGGAAGTTCCTTGTAGGGAACGCTCCGTGCTGGTTGACTACGTTCACCAGGACAGGAGTGCCGTAAGTCGGCAGGCCTTGCGAGGTAACAGGATGTTCCTTGATCTTCTTCAAAGCAGCTGCCACAGCCTGTCTGAATCCATCCATGTCTGCAATTCTAACGTCACCTGTTCCGCGCACGACAACGGCTTTCAGGTTCTTTGAACCCATGACAGCACCGACTCCTGAGCGGCCGGCAGCTCTGCCTTTGTCATTGATGATGCATGCAAACAATACCTGGTTCTCACCTGCAGGCCCTATGCATGAGACTTTAGCGTCAGGATCTGTCTCAGCCAGGAGGATATCTGTGGTTTCCGATGTGTCCTTGCCCCAGACATGTTTCGCAGAACGGATTTCCACTTTTCCGTTGTTTACCCAGATATAAACCGGCTCATCAGCTTTCCCTTCGAAGATGAAAGCGTCAAAGCCCGCGTACTTCATTTCAGCAGGGAAATACCCGCCTGAATTAGACGCAGCTATATACCCGGTAAGGGGAGACTTTGTGATAACGTTGTAACGGCCTGATGATATGGCTCCTGTCCCTGTAAGAGGTCCTGTTGCAAATATCAGCTTGTTTTCCGGGCTGAACGGATCTATTCCAGGTTTAGTCTCGTCGTACAAGATCTTTGTACCCAAGCCTCTGGCGCCCAGATACTCCTCAGCCAGCTTGGGATCAAGATCTTCTACCTTAACTGACCTATTGGTCAGGTCTATCCTGGCCAGTTTTCCTATCCAACCGTACATCAGATCTTCACCTCCTGCAGGGCACGCTTCAGTTTGTCACCGATTTCCATACGTTTACGGACCATCGCACTGTCTGCTTCCACAAACTTAATGGCGTCCCACGGACAGAACTTAACGCACTCCGGATCACCGCCGCACAGGTCGCATTTGACTGCCTTGCCGTCAGGAGAGCAATAGGAAATCGCTCCGAACGGGCAAGCAGCTGAGCACATTCTGCAGCCTATGCATTTGGATTCTTCGATTACTACAGCACCTGTTTCGGGGTTCTTGGATATTGCGCCGGTGGGACATACGTCTCTGCAGAGGGGTTCTTCACAATGCTGACATGTTACTGGGAAGAAGAAGTTGTCTTCGAGGAAAATAGCTACTGTGATTCTTGCCTTAGCCGGATTGATTACCCCACACTGCCTTGCTGAACAAGCCAGCTCACAAATACGGCATGCGGTACACTTCTCATGCTCTACGAGCAAGAGTTTCTCCAAGGCACCATCCCTCCTCAAATCTTCAGTTTTTGCCTGCGAAATAATTTATTCGCCGGAATACTATGAAAATCCTTCCATTAAATTCATTTCAGGAAACCGGTCAGAAAACCGATCCGGGAACCGGCTCCACCGTTTATCGGCCCGGCCCTTTTTTTGTTGGTTTAAGCCTGTAGCAGGGCATAAGATAAAAACAGCCCCCGGGTCATGGATTAAACCCGGAGGCAAAGGCGAGCCTCTTTTACACCCTCAAGAACAAACTCAAGAACAGACTTAAGAACAAAAGGACGCATATGCTAAGCTATTCTTTTCAGCGGTTGATGCCGTCTGTGTCCAACATGGGGACCTTAATGCCATGCTTTCTTGCAGCCTCTATAGCTTTGTCATACCCTGCGTCAACATGTCGCATTATTCCTGTGCCTGGATCCGTCGTGAGCACTCTTTCCAGACGAAAGTCCGCCTGGTCACTACCGTCTGCGACTACCACCATCCCTGCATGGATTGAATAACCTATCCCCACGCCGCCGCCATGATGCACAGAAACCCAGGAAGCTCCGGACACTGCATTCAATAATGCGTTCAAGATAGGCCAGTCAGCTATAGCATCGCTCCCATCATTCATTCCTTCCGTTTCCCGGTTCGGGGATGCGACTGAGCCTGCATCAAGGTGATCACGTCCGATTACAATAGGAGCTGATATCTCACCTCTCCTCACCAGCTCATTGATGGCCTTGCCGAACCTTTCCCGCTCACCATAGCCTAACCAGCATATCCTGGCAGGCAACCCTTGAAACTGCACTTTTTCCCGGGCGAATCTGATCCATTGAGCCAGATGCTGATCTTCCGGGAACTCCCTCAGCACAACCTCATCAGTCTTGTAGATGTCTTCAGGATCTCCGGAAAGCGCAACCCACCTAAAGGGTCCTTTGCCTTCACAGAAGAGCGGACGAATGTAAGCAGGAACAAACCCCGGATAGGAAAACGCCTCTTTAACCCCTGCATTGAAAGCTTGCTGCCTTATGTTGTTGCCGTAATCGAAGGCTATTGCGCCCTGGCGTTTCATATCAAGGATAGCCTCAACGTGGACTGCCATGGATTCCATTGCTCGTTCTATGTACTGCTTCGGATCGCGGCTGCGCAAGCTTTCAGCTTCAGCGAAGGATAGGCCTCTAGGGATGTAGCCTCCTAAGGGATCATGGGCTGAGGTCTGGTCTGTAACCAAATCAGGAATGACCCCGCGCTTTGCGAACTCAGGATGGGTCATTGCTGCATTTCCAAGCAAGGCTATGGACAAGGGGCGCTTCTCATGCTGCGCTTCTCTTGCGAGCCTAATGGCCTCATCAATACTTGTCGTCATAGTGTCGCAATACCCGGTTTCAAGCCTTCGTCTTATGCGCTCTTCGTTCACTTCCACTGCAATGACGACTCCGCCGTTTAAGGTAACAGCCAGAGGTTGAGCTCCTCCCATTCCGCCAAGGCCTGCGGTGAGGACAAGCCTCCCGGCAAGGCTACCGTCAAAGTGCTGTTTTGCAGCCTCAGCAAAGGTCTCGTACGTTCCCTGCAAGATGCCCTGAGTGCCTATGTAGATCCAGCTCCCTGCAGTCATCTGCCCGTACATGGTAAGGCCCATTTCCTCAAGCTCCCAAAACTTCTCCCATGTAGCCCATTTAGGGACGAGCATTGAGTTGGATATCAGCACCCTCGGAGCAAGTTCATGTGTACGAAAGACACCAACAGGTTTTCCTGACTGCACCAGGAGAGTCTCGTCACTTTCCAACTCTTTGAGGGTTCTGGCTATAGCGTCAAAACAATCCCAGTTCCGCGCTGCCTTACCTCTTCCGCCGTAAACCACAAGCTCGTCCGGGTTCTCCGCTACCTCAGGATCCAGGTTATTCATGAGCATCCTCATGGCAGCTTCCTGCTGCCACCCTTTGCACGAAATTGCAGAACCCCGCGGGGCCTTCACTATCCTCGACACCACCTTCGCCCCCTTTTCAAATATCAAAGTAAAACGGGCAAGGTTTTGGCTCTGTCAAAATCCTTGCCCGTTCCTAAACTGCGATGCTTTACTATGCTCCACCTGGGCTTTCCGCAAGCTTCGGCGGACTCGGCGAAACCCTGGCTTTACCCGGGCTAAGCTGCTCTTCTTGGCCTGCCTCTTCGTCTGCGGCGACTGCAGCTGCAACATGGTCCGCTACTCTCTCAGTATCAGTATCTTCAGCAGCTACGCTGACTTCATCTGAGAGCACCTCGTCGATTTCAGCGCCTTCCAGAGTCTCTTTTTCTTTCAGGGCATTGGCCAGTCTTATCAGCTTATCCCTATTGTCTATCAAGAGTGTTCTTGCACGTTCGTAGGATTCGTCCACTATCCTCCGGACCTCACGGTCAATCAGAGCGGCCACCTCTTCGCTGTAGTCTCTGTCATGGCCTAAGTCGCGTCCGAGGAAGACAGTTTCCTCGCGACGGCTTCCCAGGGACAGAGGGCCTAGTTCTTCACTCATGCCATACTGGGTAATCATCCTACGAACCAGCTTCGTAACCTTGTTCAGGTCGTTCTCAGCACCTGTCGATATCTCGTCAAATGTTATTTCCTCAGCAACCCGTCCGGCAAGGGTTACGACTACGTTGTCAAGGATTTCAGACTTAGTCCTGAAGAACCTGTCCTCCTCCGGAAGCATCAGCGTGTACCCGCCCATTCTCCCTCGAGGGATTATCGATACCTTCTGGACAGGATCCACATTCGGCAGGAGTTTCGCGGCTAAAGCGTGCCCTGCCTCGTGGAATGCCACTAAGTCTTTCTCCCTCTCAGTCATGACTCTGCTCTTTTTCTGAGGCCCTGCTATAACCCTGTCGATAGCCTCGTCGCAGTCCTGCATCGAGATCTTTCTTCTTCCGCGCCTTGCTGCCAGAATTGCAGCCTCGTTAAGGACGTTTTCCAAGTCAGCGCCGGTAAATCCGGGAGTCCTCTGGGCTATTACCCTGAGATCTACGTCTGCTGCCAGAGGCTTATTCCTTGCATGGACCTTCAGGATCGCCTCTCTGCCATTAAGGTCCGGCATATCCACTACTATTTGCCGGTCGAAACGCCCCGGCCTAAGCAGTGCCGGGTCAAGCACGTCAGGCCTGTTCGTTGCGGCAAGAAGTATTATGCCTGTGTTTGACTCGAACCCGTCCATCTCGACTAGGAGCTGGTTCAAGGTCTGCTCTCTCTCGTCGTGTCCTCCGCCAAGGCCTGCCCCACGCTGCCTTCCGACAGCATCTATCTCGTCAATGAACACAATGCACGGGGCATGCTTTTTGGCTTGATCGAAGAGGTCTCGCACCCTGGAAGCGCCGACACCGACAAACATCTCTACGAAGTCTGAACCGCTTATGATAAAGAACGGGACACCTGCCTCGCCGGCAACAGCACGTCCGAGAAGGGTCTTACCTGTTCCCGGAGGCCCTACCAAAAGGACTCCCTTGGGTATCTTAGCTCCTAGCTCCACAAACTTCCGGGGATGTTTGAGGAATTCCACGATCTCAGCAAGCTCTTCCTTGGCTTCGTCAACACCTGCTACATCAGCAAACGTGGTTTTCCCGCGTTCTTCCATGTGCAGCCTGGCCCTGCTCTTTCCAAAGGAAAGGGCTCTGTTGCCTCCGCCTTGCATCTGATTAAGAAGGAAGAACCACAGCCCAATGAAGAACAACATGGAAAGAGCCTGTGGCAATATCGTATACCACCACGGCGCCGCCGGTTTCGGTTCGGCTAAGACCTCAATTCCTGCAAGCGTACCTTCACTATCTTTCAGCTTGTCGGTGACGAGGGATATATCCGGCACATAGGTTTCAAATTCTTGACCGTTGGCCAAACGTCCCTGGACTTTGTCGTCACCGATTATGCGGAGCATCTCAATATTGCCCGAATCAAGGTTTTCCATAAACGTGCTCAGGCTGATCTCTTGCGGCGTCGCTTTCTGACCGTAAAAAGTGCTGGCAATTGACACGGTCATCAGGCCAAGCAAAATCCATAGCCCAAGCGTTCTTAATATGTTGTTCAACTGATCTCCTCCCATTAGTCACCACCCGGCGTCAGGTCGCGCCGGTATCCAAAATAGCAAGCTCCTCTCCAGAGCGGAAACAAAGATATCTCTAGAGTAAGAATTGGCTAATAATTTGCATGCACATTATAACACACGGCATTATCAATCACAACTTAGATACCTGCGCCTAGCTCTAAGGTGGAGGACCTTTTCGGTAGTAGGTGAAAGCTTAGCAAAATCGCTTACGCATACCCCAACTACCCATAGAATCTCTGTTCCCCATATAATAACGGGAATACGGTCTCGTACGTTCCTGGGTATTTTCTTGTCTATGAAAACATCCTTGAGTTTCTTGTGGCCCTTCATGCCGAGAGGAGATAACCTATCTCCGGGACGCCTATTTCTTACTGTGATGTGCCCGGTGATCACGCCAAGGTCAAAGTAGGCTTCATTGTGATCAGTCAAAGATATCGTATCCAGTAGGCCCGGCTTATCTTCAATATTAAATATGTCAGCTTCTATAGTAATACCGGCTTCCACAATCTCAGTATCACCGGGAACTCGGAGTACATACTCAAAAGGATGGCTATCTTCAGATAGGGCTGATTCAAAGCCTTCCTCTTCCGCCCACTCTAAGATAATTCGATCATATTCGCGCCTAGCCTGGAGATTGCCTGGCAGCGAGATGCGGGATCCGGTCTTGCCGCTTCGTGCAAGCTCCAGCACTTTCTCAACGTGTATAGACTCGAAGTCTTCAAGGTCCCCTGCGAGTTCATATACTGCCTGTCTGATAATCCGCCTCTGAATCGCTATGTGCTGCCGGCTCAGAGCAGGTATATTGATGATTACCTCGTGCGGCAGGATAACTTCTGTGATCTGTCCCATCATCTCGCAGACTCTACCCGAAATATAATCGTCATCATCCTGCACAAGCTCTGCAGTGGTGCTTAGTGTGTGGATCACTCTCGGGTTATAGTCCTGCTCAAGATGGGGAATGAGCTCGTGCCTGATCTTGTTCCTGAGATAGACAGGGCTCACATTCGATGCGTCTATATAGTATACAAGCTGCGCTTCGTGACAATACGAGCGAATCTCAACAGGGGTTGCGTTGATCAGGGGACGGATGACTGTGATCCCGCTGGCCGGATCAAGCGGCCTCAGCGGAGGAATTCCGCCGAGCCCTCTCAGTCCTGTCCCGCGGATAAGCCTGAGAAGAACAGTCTCGGCCTGATCTCCAGCGTGATGCCCTAATGCCACCTTGGAGGCGCCTTCATCAAGGGCAGTGCGGCGGTAAAAGCCGTAGCGCACATTGCGGGCTGCAAGTTCTATGGACAGTTTCTCGTTTTTGGCGTACTCATTTACGTCCACTGCTTCGACTGTGCAGGGGAGCCCTAATCTCGCAGCAAGGCCTTGAACATATTCGGCTTCCTCATCAGCGGCCTCGCCTCGAAGCATGTGGTTGAGGTGGGCTACGTGAAGCGAGATGTCGAGTTTGTCCTTTAGCACATACAACGCATGCAAAAGGGCGATAGAATCAGGCCCTCCGGAGACGCCTGCCACGACTTTATCTCCCGGAGCCAGCATGTCATATCGCCTAATGGTTGCAAGCACATTACCGATGAACCGGTTGTCTTTTGCATTCATGCGCAAATCACACTCATCAAAAACAAGGATTCGGCGGCCGCCAAAGGATTTCACTACTTGGGTCCCTACCAGTCCTCGTCATAACACTCTACCTGCAATGCAGCCAGGAAAACCTTCGCGTCTAGTGTATCATGGAAGAATTCCCCGTCTTGTATATCCTGGAAAAGCTTCGCGCCCAGTCTATCCTGGAAACACTCAGCGTCTTGTATAGCCTAGAAATTCTTCGCGCGTTGTATAGCCTGGAAAAACCTCGCGTCCTGTGTATCCAGGAAGCCTGGAAAAACCTCGCGCCCTGTGTATCCAGGAGAGGCTTCGCGTGCAATACGTGCCGGAAAGACTTCGTGTCTGCTTTAACCTTGACGGACCTCGCGTCTTGTATATACCCCAAACACCTCACTGCCAGTGTATCCTGGATAGACTCTGCGTCTAGTATATCCTGGAAAGACTTCACCTGTAGTATAGCACAAGTAAGCATACAAACGCTTCCATCTTTCCCTAAGCGCGAGCGCGTTGAACCGGCGGATTGGCTCATCAGGAGAACCGACCAAAAGATTCAGGAAGCTTCTCGCATTTAACATGGCTCATGTCGTGCGCCAATGAACGCCATTTTGTGACGTACCAGCGCCGGAATGGCTCCTCGACAAAGCCATTCAAGAGGATTCAGACTCCTTTTAGCCGCCGATTGGCTCATCGTGTGCGCCATTTAAGCTCATCTAAGACTCTTCGTGCGCATGGATGGCTCTCACACAGAGCCATCCATGCACATTTACGGTCCTTTGAAGTCCTTTTGAGGCCAGAACGGATCATCAGTTAAGCCATTCAGAGCTGTCTTCAAGCTTTTTTGTCTTAGATCGGCTCGCGTGGTGAGCCATTCCGATCGATTTGAGAGTTTGTCAGCAGTTGATCGGCTCATCACGTGAGCCAACATGCGCATTTAAGTTCCTTTTGATGCCCTGTTGCGGCCAAAACGGTTCACAGGGTGAGCCATTCACAGCGACCCTAGCGCTTTTTGCTCCTAGATCGGCTC
>FZPS01000133.1_pt13 | contig 68496 bp, 62 predicted proteins | sample 1817821 | NCBI WGS metagenome assembly FZPS01 (sample SAMEA104158645, study PRJEB21678) | metagenome | place: Germany | collected 2015-04-21
TTTATTGCTATGGTCAAGCTGATCTAGGGTATATAATGTCCTAATACAACTAATAATTTCCCGTCATTTCCTAGGATAAAATCAAAGAATAAATTTTTGTAATCGTAATTATTAACAAAATTTTCATCTAATAGCGGCATGTAATACATTTCATATGAGTTATAATTCGGTGGTGCAAGGGCTGCTACATTGACTCCATGCTCAATTATATAGGTTTCGGTATATTTTAAATCCTCAATCCTGAATCCGTTAGGATTATTGCCATCAGGACCATCAGGTATAAATTTCATCACATTTACAGTGACAGCCACTGGCCTGCCATTATCAACTATAAAGGAATCAATAGTCCCGAATACTTTTCTGCATCCTCCGGCTATATATAAATTTGCTGCAGATTCCAGGTCGATAACATTAAAGGGCCCGCCTGCAAATTTAAAGCTCCTTTTAATCTTTTCCATTACACTTCCATCCGCATACCCACTGAACAGAGTAATACTCATTTTTCTTTGTGCTTCCTCATCATAGATGTACTCTATTATTGAATTGCCATAAATATCTTTTGTGTTTTCCTCTGTTTTATATGGCAGCATTTGAATCATACCAACCTGATTATCTCCATCATATATATTCCAAACAGGCAAATGCTCCAAGGGTTTTATATCCCATTCATTCGGTATTTCAGCAGTAAAATAACTTGATCCCACCACTTTGAAACCTTCATTTACTGCCTTCGGCCTTTCTTCCCCCAACAAAGAAATTCCCTGAAGTGCATAATCTATTTGACTGCTCATTTCTTGATAATGCCTGGCTAGTTCTTCGTCATTCACCGGATAATTTATGTCTGTGGGAAGGCGGTAGAAATAAGTATATCCGTTGCCCTGCAATATAATTTTTGTAGGTACCGGTTCCATATTCATGTCCTTTTGTGTAATCATTTCGCCTATTGTACGGTTTATGGTAAAAAGGAATCCTCCTTGACCGGTGTCATATATTTGTTTATCGAATACAGAAATATGATTATCTGATTCCTCTATTATATATTTGTCTTTCCATTCCTCCGGAAAATATATAGAAAATCCGAGGGTTTCATTTTTATATATTAGTTCAGGATCTATAACCTGCTTTTGACTATTTTCTACTGACTCCCCTGATGCTTTCTGCGGATCTGTTCCAAATAATATCAAGACAATGGAAATAATAATAACCGCCGAAAGTATAATCCAAAAAGATGGCTGCTTATAATTAAGAACATTTTTTATTCTGCTTTTTACATTTCCTTCCCCGAAAGCCAAAGGACTTAATAGTCCGCTTTGCTTAGCGGAAAAAGCAAAAAGCGAGCTTGAATAATTTACGCGGATATCTTCTCCGGTATTTTTCATAACGCTCTCGTCGCATGACATTTCCATATCTTTTGTCATCAAATAATATGAAAGCCATATAAGAGGATTGAACCAGTGAATGATAAGAACCAAAAAAGCAAGAGGCTTGATTATATAGTCGAAACGCTTGATGTGTGTCTCCTCATGCTTAATAATATAATCAAATTCATTTTCCGATAAATTTATAGGAATAATGATTTTTGGCCTGATAAAACCCATTACAAAAGCAGTGTTTATGAGGTCCGTCTCGTAAATATTATACCGCACTAAAGTTGCAGTTGAAAGTCTTTGTTTTAATCTTAAATATGTAATGAATCCATAGCATAAAAGTACTGCAATTCCTGCCAGCCAAATTATTGCAGATATTTCCGTTAAAACTCCGGCCGGGTTTACACTTGCTGTTTGATTTACCGGCGGTAATAATTCCTCAATAGAATTATTCACTGTTATATCAATCATTTTTATACCGGTATTTATGGCAGGATTTTGCATGTATACAATCTCCTGAGGTATGTATTCTTTTCCGGCAGGCATTAAACTTACTGAACTTTCAAATGAAAACGGACATATTAAGCGAAACAATACCAGAGCCCAAAGTGCGTAAGAAAAAACCTTCGGTGCTCTTTTCAAAAGAAGCCTTGCAATCATAACTGCCAAAGCAACAAAACTGCCTGTTATGCTCATATTTAATACAGTCAGAAACAATCTGCTCATTTAGAAGCCTCCTCTATCATTTTCTTCAATTCTTCAGCTTCCTTCTTGGAAAGTTTTTTACCCTGCAGGAATGCAGCCATAAAGGCCGGTAAAGAGTTGTCAAAGGTTTTTTCCAAAAGTGCTTCGCTTTCATATTTTTGCACCTGCTCACGTTTTATAAGAGATGTCACCGTAGCATTTTCATTTTTTAAGATGCCCCTGCCGCATAACTTTCTTATCATAGTAAAAGTTGTAGACTTTTTCCAGCCTAACCTGTTAAAACAAACCTTAGCCAATTCAGTAGAATTTATGGGTTCCAACTCCCAAATAATATCTAAAAACTTGTATTCCGCATCAAAAAGTCTAAATTCCTCCATCTGATACCTCCATTGGTTTACTGTAATAGACCTATTGTGATAAGTTTACTACGATAAACCAATTTTGTCAACGATAATATTTATTTTATGAAATTAAATATTTTTATTTTCTTTTTCTCGTTTTAACAAGAACAAGAATAACAATAACAGCAATTAATAACACAAAACCTATTACTATAGGTGTGAAATACCCGAAAGTTCTGTTTAAATATCCTTCGCTTCTGTCTGATAATGAAATTTTTTCCTTTGAATAAAGTGTGAAGGAAAAGTCTTCCTCCGGTAATTCTTCTGCATAAGCGGTATAAACATTATTATCCTCTTTATTTAATTCAATGCTGCTGTTTACAATATAAGGAGCTTCCTCCGGAGTTATGATCTTAATATTTAAATTTTTAAATCCTTTCCAATTCCTTGCCGGATTCAAAATATAATCATATGTAAATTGAGGTTCTGCCGTTTCCCTCCTATCCATCGTTCCATTTGTTTTGTAGCTCACACTTATTTCCTTTTTTGAATTTTTAGGAAAATTCACAGAATAGACTAATGTAATTATGCGTGGCACCCAGGTTTCAGACATAATATCACCTTCGGTACAGACTCCTAAATTCTTGTCTAAGTATTTATCCAAAGACTCTGCGTAAAGGTTATACAGCTGGATTTCTGATATTCGTCCCTTTGCCATCTCCTCAAGGTTTTCGGCATATTTATTCAAATAATAAGCCGCATAATTTTTCAGGAATGTTTCTACATCTATTTCTTCTTTTTTTATTTCATATTCAAATTTATCGGTTTCTTCCTCAAGATTTCCGCTTGTATAGCCTTTAACATCAAAACTGATATCTTCACCTAATACATAGATTTCTCTTGTCTCCTCTTCTCTTACGCCGGAGGCAACTCTGATACTATTATCATTTCTTTCAAAACGGTTAAAGCCATTTAAAATGATTTTGGTTTTTTCATGATTAAAATCAAAGCTTAGGGCAAAATTTATTTTGTCATCAGCAGAAGATACCTTAAACCTGTAAAGCTTACCTGTTTCATTTTCTTTAAAATTGTTAGCGGCATACTTTTTATCTGTAATAGATTTTAAGATTTTTTCAATATTAAAGTCAGTATTATTGGGTTCCTGAAAAGGATTACTTGAATTGTCAATGGTTTCACCTAAATAGGTATCATAGGAAATAATTTCATCATCTGCAGTGATAATAATTTCATCAGGTGAAAACCCGCTGAATTTTTCAATGAAAGGAAATGCCATCTGAACTGAAACATCTTCATTTGAAGAATTTTGCATTTCATAGGTTGCAATGACCTTGGCCTTTGGAGAATAAGTATCATCATCCTCTTGAGTAAAATCAAACAGCAAATTTTCCTTTAACACTTCAATCGGAGTGTTTTCATCTACCGAAAATATTCCTGTTGAAGGATAGTCCGGCATATAAATTGGTGCTGAATTAGCATATACAATTATGTTAAATAAAAAAACACAAATAAGCACTACAATTAATACATTAAACTTAGTGCGATGGATTTTTTTCATAGCTTTTCCTGCCTTTTTATAATTATATCTTTCATTTATTCATAACTATCTGCCCACCTATTCAGACGAATTAAAATAAGAAATGTTCCCCACATGGTACTCAGCCGATACCCCCTATATCTTCTTTAAAATTCAAATTCCTTAAAAATATATTTAGGAGCCTTTTGTTATTTATATAAGCATTATTTGAGTTGTACAGAATTTAAAATTTCATTTACATCAAATAAACTGAAATCTTCTTCTGATAGTTCATATTTCATTTTTAGTACTGAATATTTATCTGATCTGACGGATATATTTGTTATAAATCGCGTAACTTCCTCCCATTTTTCTGTTCCATAAGGCTGATAAGATACTGTTTCTTTTTCTACATAGTATGAATATTTATATCCATTTTTTGTATAACCTTCTGTAATTTCTCCCATATATTCAATTTCAGTATCGGTATCTTGAATGTAAAGTGTAATTTCTTCCTTATTATCTTTGAAATAATCCAAAGGATAAAAGATGTCTTTCTTTTCAGAAGTTTCGTAATAGTATTCACCGCGATAATTTTGGATATAAAAGTAGGGAACTTTAAAATTAACTAAATTGACTGCTTCATCATTATAGACAGTGAAAAATTCATCCCTGAAACGTCCCTCTGTTAATGTATGGGTAATCGAATTAATTATTACATCAGCATCAAATTTTCCAAAATCCTCAGAAAACAAAGCATAATCTAATCTGCACACTTTGATATTTCATTTTCTATGAAGTCCTTGGCAATGTACATAGCTCTTATAATAGGAGTAAATCGTTTATATTGGTCAGTTTCTTCAATATATTTACTTCGTGCTTTTTCAGTTTTGTTTATAATTGAAACCACAGGCGGTAATGCCTTTTCTAAATCCAATTTTGAATATTGCCCCATATCGCAGTCATTTCCTATTAAATCCTTTGAGACATACAATGCCTTAATTCTGTTCTTTAATAGAGAATGCTGTGATGTACCCTCTTCAAATTTTAATTTCATTTTTTCGCACTTGCAAATAGTAGAAGATATAAGTTGTAACGCATCATCAAGTTCCTTTTGTGAATAATATTCCATATACTGCCCCTTTCCAAATTCCTATTTATAGGTATGATAAAAACTATTAGTTCTTATTTTTCTGTTGGGCATTCTACTAATACGCAACATATTGCAATTGTGACGCATAATTTGAATAGTGTAACTAATATTCTATTGATTTAGAGTTTGTCCGTCCATAAATTTTTCATAAGATACCTCATTCATTATGAAAACAGCACACTTTCTATACATTATCCCATTGTTAAGTGGTGTCATTTTAACAAACACATGGCTGCCATTTACTTCATGATTCCACTGCACACCTTTAATCTCATAATTTTCGTTGCCATTTAAATGCTTTATAAATTCATCATACAAGACTTTTGAATCGACATTTCCATATATCTCTGAAGCAATGTCACATAACAAAGGTAAATTCTGAACTTGCTCTTCTTGAATTTGTTTAACAGAATAATCATTAGGGTACATAACCTGAACTGCTAAATATCTTTCTTCTTCATTACCGATTGAATCAATGGTAACCGTGATACCTGCATCTATCCGTCCGGGTTCGTCTTTTCTATCTTTTATAACAAATGAAGTTTGATACTCTTTGTTTTGTTCGTCAGTAATGGTCCAATTCGAATTCTTATCCCGTACCACATTCTCTACAGCTTCTCTGTTAATGGGTAACACATATGTCTCCTCAGACTTAGTACTAACTTCTTTTTCAAAAAGAACCCATTCATTATTAATCAAAACAACAATATTATCTTCAAAATGTGCATATTTTGCACCTATATTTCCAAAGTTCGTTTGGCCTTCTTCTGTCGGTTTTTCCGACTGGTCAACCGAAGAAGAAATTTCTCCGATAATAGCACTTTCATCAATTTCAACAGGAACTTCTTTACCTGTATCCAAAAACAACTCACCATTTACCATAATCATTGGTCTTCTATCCCAAGTGGTCGCTTCATCAGACTTAGGATTAGATATTAGTCCAATAATAAATATAACAATAATTATCGAAACAGCAATTAAAATCCACAATCCGGGCTTTTTATAATTCAGGATATTTTTGATTCTGCTTTCAGTATTGTTTTCTCCAAAAGCAATAGGACTTCCTCCTATAATCTTCCTTCCTGTAGACATGGAAAGAAGCGAAGTTGAATATTCCTTTTTTATATTGCTTCCCTTTTGTTTGACTACCTTTTCATCACAAGACAGCTCCATATCTTCGCTCATTAAGTAAAAAGCAATCCACACAAGCGGATTAAACCAATGAATGCATGTAACTATAAAGAAAACTGCTTTTACAATGTGGTCTAATCGTTTGATATGAGTTTGTTCATGTAATAACACATAGGATTTTTCGCTTTCTGAAAGATGATCAGGAAGATAAATCCTTGGATTAACTATGCCGAAAACAAATGGTGTTTTAAATCCATTTGCAGTGTAAATATTATTTTCTATATGTTTTGCATTCCTTAGATTACGGTACAGCTTTACACTTGTATAAACACTGTAAATAAGAAGCATGGCTATTCCAATAAGCCATACTGCTTCTCCGATTGCAAGCCATATTTGCATAGGGTTAGCACTTGCAGCCGGATTAACGGGCGGTGGCAATACATTGTTCACTGCGCTGTCAATTGCTGCTATACCGCTGTTGATTTCAGGTTTTGGCGAATAAGCAATATCCTGCGGTATATTTACATTTTCAGGAATAAAGCTAAATATACTTTCAAAGGAAAATGGGCAGGTCAATCTGAAGAGCACTGCAAGCCACAGTACATATGAATAAATCTTGGGAATTTTCTTAAGCCATAATCGTATTATAATTACAAAAACTATTACATAACTTGCCGTGAGGCTCATATTTAAAACGGCTAAAAACAAATTTCCCACTATTCCGCCTCCCTGTGCTCATCAATTAACCTTTTCAATTCTTCAGCTTGCTTATTACTCAATTTTTTTTCTCTAATAAAGGCTGTTATAAATTTCGGCAAGGAGCCTTCAAAGGTATCCTCAACGAAACGTAAGCTTTGTTTTGAGTAATATTCATCCTTTGTAATTAAAGATGAAACAAGAGCATTTTCATTTTTAAATATTCCTTTCTCACATAGTTTTTTTAATACTGTATATGTAGTAGACTTTTTCCAATTCATTTCTTTTTCACATATTTTCACAAGTTCGCCTGAACCAATTGGCTCCTTCTTCCATATTAAATCAGCAAATTTTTCTTCACTTTCCGTAAGTTTATATGAATTCATAAACGACCTCCTTAAGTCTATATTTTATCGACCTCGAGTTAAGTCTATACTATATAGACCAAAATGTCAATACTATAATCACATATTTATATGTAAAGATACTCCCTTATAACCATAGGATAATTTCAAAATAAAATACAATATTATTATTTTTTATTCATGGAAAACTTTATGCTGAAATAATTATCTTTGGCATTTTCAGACGGTACCAATATATTTGTTAACCTATAGTAGCCTGAATACTCTATATCACAATCAAACACTATTCCGGCTTCAACAAAGTGGTAGCCCTCAAAACTATTATTTTCTATATTATCTGCTATTTGTCTGGGGATTTTTGAAAATAACCCCATTTCATTCTGTGCCCCTGCAAAAGCAAGGGAAGCCAATAACATATGCTTGTCATATGAACCGATCATATAATCATGATTTTTCATTTCAATATCAAATGATACACCTGTCACATAACCCTTTTCTATCGTAAAATTATACTCCGGCTTTTCGGTAAAACTTATATAAATTACAGTCCCGTCAGTATCCTTCTCCGCCCACTTTCCGTCTTTATCCAAGTATTCATTACCAAAATCAATTTTGTACAGCTTTGCATAATAGTTGTAATTCTCTGCAAATTCTGCTACATTTATATCACCCTTATTGGGAGGAAGCTGCTGTGCAGAAGATATCGTAAAAAAAACAGCAAATGCTGCCAAAGTTGCACCGACATAAATCACACCTCTATACCATTTCGTATCCTTAATAGTGTAAGATAATGATTCATCCCAAGGCAAAGTCTCTTTTTCTATACATAAATTGTAGCTTTTTAATAGGCGGATTATATTATAAATTGGAATATTAAATCCCATTCCCCTGCTTAAAACACCCCAGGTCCTGACTAAACCATCAGTATAAGAAAGACGACTGCCGTCAGGGTTTTCTATCCTTAGCCCAAAGGTTGCCTTCCCTGGTGTAGTTCCAAACAAATGTAGCAAGAGCGGCTCTAAAAACAGCATCATTAAAGTTGTTATGAATCCATCTAAAGATCTTTCTGCATTGTTTCTTGCCACCACATTAACATGGAATACAAATGCAAGAAAAGCTGCCCATAAGATCGAGTACATAAGGCCGTCGAAAACCCTGGCTAAATATCTCCGCCATGGATAATAAACCTGTGGCAGCTCATCTGCTACATTTGCCCTATCCATCCCGGACAAATTTTCAATTTCTTTTATCAGCATATCATTCTCCCTTGTAATTTGATGTCTAATTATTACACTTTGAAGTCTGTTCACAGTCAAATACTTTTCCAGTTCATTTAATATCTTCAGTCAGTATTTTCCTGCTTCTTTGAATTCTTTAGACCGTAAGTAATAATTTATTAGGATACAGTCTTTTATCGTATAATTCTTAATACTTAAAATATTTCTTAATGCCATCTAAATTAACTGCCTGAGTAATTCCATAAATAATTACTACTATAGTTATCACTAATGCTATAGACATTGGTGCTTCTCCTGCATAATCCATAGGATTAGTCTTCCAGGAGCCTTTTTGCTTATCAAGAGCTTGTATGATTTTCAATCCGTATAATTGTAAAGATAAAACCAAACTGCCAAAAATAATTGCCAAACGGCCGATAAATGATTTGTTCATCAAAATCCTCCTAATATAAACACGTTCATTTCTCCGTTTCCTTAGCTACGTTAATACTATCCAACACTTCATTTATATCAAATAAGCTGTAATCTTTTTCCGTTAATCCATATTTCATTTTAAATACAACATTTTCATCTAATCTGACAGATATATTTGTTGTAAAAACCAACACTTCTTCGGACATATTTGTTTGGGGATTGTGATAGTATTCTTCCTTCTCCTCAATATAATTAGAATATCTGTATCCGTTTTTAGTATATCCTTCTGTTATATGACCCAAATATTCAATTGCAGTATTGCCATCATTTATATAAACCATAAATTCTTCTTTATCATCTAAATAATAATTCAAGTAGCAAAAGAAACCTTCCTTTTCCCGGGACTCGTAATAATTTACTCCACGATAGTTCTTAACATAGAAATATGGTACCTTAAAATTAACCTGTCTTACAGTGTTGCCGGATACATCCTCATCATGGACAATTAAAAATTCATCTCTCCAGGGACCGGTGGTCAATGTATGAGTAATAGAGTTAATCATTACTTTGGCATCAAATTTATCAAAATCCTCATTAAACAATCTGTAATCTAATTTACAAATTACATTGTCATCCAATTGAACAAATATATAGGATATAATCCTTCCATCGAAGCTTTCAGAAACATCATCTGTAAAATAAACATATCTATAGCCATTTTCGCTGATGCCTTCTTCGATTCTTCCGTTAACAAATATATCTTCATTTACATCAGAATTATTTAAAGTATATATTCTCCCTACGTTTTCAATAAAGGTTGCATTTTTATCTGATTCATATATGAAATCCTTCAATGATATATAACAGCCTTTATTGTCTTCTCTATGATAAAAGTAAATGCCCGGGGAGTCCAAATGATATATGGATGGTATCTTAAGTCTTATTTTATACAGAGTCTCATTATAATACCAATTACCCTCTTTATCATTTATATAAGGTGTTGCACCTTCCACATCCTGCCACAACTCTTCTTCTTTTTCAGAATTGTCTTTATCCTTATATAAATTATAATCATCAATATTAAAAGTCAATCTCATAAAACCATCAGGGTCGTTATATTCAATTATTTTATTACTAATCCATTTTGGGCTGAACCCTTTAGTTATTGATTTTGCTATTTCAATTTTTTCACCGGTATATAAGTTTAGAAAATATAAATACACCGGTGTTTGATTTTGCATAAATTCATCATAAGTGCCGCTTTCATAAAATTCCGGCTTTGTGCTGTAAACAATTGAGCCATTATTGGGGTTTAAATCAATTTCGGTTATACCATAGCTTTCACCGGCATAATATGTTTCTAAAGTTGAGTTTTCAATATCTATCAGGTGGAAGGCCATGACATAAGCATTCCATCCTGTTGCAACCCAAAGCTTTGTATTATCTTTTGACCATTTGATAAATTTCACTTCTACCGGATGTTCATCGTAAACATTTTCAGCATTATTGTATAATTTGCCATTAAAAAGATTTTCATAATTTTCATCAAGTACAATTATTTCATTATTATCCAAATTATAATAATCTTGTATGAACATATATTTATTATTGGGGCTGAAATCAAATTTCAGCGTGCTTCCCTCATATATTACCTTTTCATAGCTTTCATCATCATGATTATACCGGATGATTTTACAATTACTGTTTAAATCCTCCCGATAATTTACAAAATAGTAATTATCCGATGCTTCAATTTCTATAATATTTCCCTTTAATAACATTTCTTTGGCATCGTTATATTTCCATAGCATATAGTATGAGTCAACAATGTCAGGCTTGTTCACTTTGACAACAACATAATAAGTATCTTGAATCCTTTTAATATCTGATAATTCAATATCTTCTTTTACTCCGGATTCAACTTTAATATCTTTAATAACTTGTTCTAAAATTTCATCATGACCCTTGTTATCAATAACTTTTTCTTCAATTTCGATGGCATTATTGTTGACTTTTTCTTCTTCCGTGTTTTGAGAATCTTCTATGCCTTGTATTTCTTTTTCTGTTGCAACTGAACAAGAACTGAATATTATTAATGAAAATATTAAAAATACCAGAAGTTTGATTTTCATTTTTTGCCCCCGCATATATGTTTGTACACCATAGTACATTTACTGCAAAACCATGTTATTGTTCAATATTCTACATATTATAATATAAGTTTGCTCTCTTGTTATATTTGATTTAGGAGAAAATATATCATTACCGACACCCTGCATGAATTTGTTATCAAGAACAAAATTCACTGCATCAACAGCCCATTCTGATACTTCCTTTTTATCATTTAATTTTGCTTCATCTGCAACAGTATTCAGTCCTAAATATTTCGCCAAATTAGCAAGCATTACAGCTGCTTCTTCTCTCGTAATTTCACTTTCTCCGTCAAAAATACCGTTGCCTCTTCCCTTAACGATTCCTAAGTTCAGGCAAATTGCAACATCTTCATTGATTCCATCAACAAAGGTCTGAGTCAGGTTTACAAGGTCAATATTATTATCCTCAATGATTTCTTCTCTGGTAGTATCAAAGTATTCCTCCAGGAATTCTACTATTATGCTACAGAATTCATACCTTTTAATATTAAAGGTATAAGCAGCCTGATATTCAAATGGAACCAAATTGCTTTCTATGGCTTTGCTGACCTCTTCCACAGCCCAAGCTGATGGACCCTTTGTCTGTTTAAAATAATCAATCCTTCTGTCAAAGCTTCTATTTGTTTGCCACAATCCTGCTAATAGGTCCTCACCTCCGATATTAACAAGAGATATTGTGGAATAATACGAAGGAGTAAGCTCCTGACCGGAAAAATTAACAATACTGTAATAGCTGTTGTTTCCACCTGCAAAGTATTTATCATTTATATACCAAATATCAGTGTAATTACTTTTCTTTAATACAGGTTTTTTTGTTGCTTTATCTACTAAATTTGCATTACCTTCATTATTTACAACCATATATTTTTCAGACGCATGATAATCTATATAATCATAAACGGGTGGTACTATTTCATTGCCTTTCATATCGTAAACCGCATATTTGCTATCATTATCAATGTAAACTTTGGCCGTAATAAAACCATTCTCAACTTCCATTATATCTACAGCTTCCGCAGGCAGTATTTCATTTCCCTTGCTGTCTAATAAACCTGCCAATCCGTCCTTGTAAACCTCAAAACAATTACCTAATAAATCAATGCGGTCATATATGAATGGAACCACTTCTTTATTATCCATATCAATTATTCCGGTTTTTCCAGTTTTTTCGGCAACAATCAGTTCATTCCCTATGTACATTTCATCAATAAAGTATAAACTGTCATATTCTATTGGTATTAATAATTCAGAATTATCCCCGTTTATTAAACCGAACTTATTATCTTTAATTATTCTGCAATAATTTTTTGTTTCGGATGCTTTACTTATTTCTTGATATTCAAAAGGCAGCAAATTCTCATTATTTATATTGATTAAGCCATATTTAAAATCACTTCCCAAAGCTATTATAAAGTTGTCATTTATATATTCTAAAAAATTATAGACAAATGGAAGTATAATTTTCTGATTAATATCTATTATTCCTTCCCTTTCTCCATTTCTTACAACTATCCTATCATCATTTAAATATAATAAATTATCATAAATAACAGGTATAACTACTTTATCATTGTATCTGTCATACAGGCCAAATGTATAACGCGTATTACTGTCAACATTCATTAACAACCAGTATTTATTGCTGATTGTCGGGTCTGCAAATGAATACCCCTCTACACGGCACTCTATGCCGTTCTTATCAACAAAAGCAAATCTTGTTAATTGTTTGTCAATTGGTGCTACAAACCTGTAATAACTCTCATCAAATTTATAATATTCACCTTTTTCAATTCCGGCATAATCCAAATAATTACCCTTTAATTTAATCTTGCTGCCATCTGATTTTAATAGGTACCAGGTGGCGTCGCTTTTACTCCGTAGTATTTTGTCATTTCCGATCCCATCGAAATAATCGTAGTTAAGTGTAATTTTTTGTATGTCATCATTAAATTCCACTCCATATACTGTACAGCATAAAGAAAACAAAAAAATAAATACAGTTGCGGCAATTAACGTTTTGTGTAAATAATGCCCTTTTACCATTAACCCTTCTCCTCCACAGAATTATTTATAAAAATCATATATCCTCTATAATTCAAATTCCTTAAAAATATACTTAGGATCCTTTTGTTTTTTATCAAGAAAAAATTCCTTAATAAATCGATATTCTCCCGTTGAGATGTTTTCCCATGCTTCTATTGAATATGAAGTTTTATCTTCTGAATGAGGAGATAAATGGTTAAGTATATCTACGAAACCTACCTTCCTTGATAAAGGTATTTCGTGCCACTTCCCATCTTTTTGTTTTTCAAGGGTGATGTATTCTCCATAGTAGATGGTTTCATCTGTTTCATTTATTAAAGAGAAAACTAATCTATTATCAACTAATGATACCTCGCTCATAGAGATTCCCGGAACTGTATTGAGTTCATCTATATTTACATTAAAGATCTCTTCTAATTCCGCTGCATTTGATTTGCGGAAAATTCCAAACATCCTTCTTATTGAAGTTTCTTCAAGCTCATCATTAATTTTATCAATGTACACTTTAAGGTTGTCTCGCACATATGTTACATATACTAATTCTTTTTTACTAATGCCTCCATCATTCATATCAGCTATTTTACCAATATAATAACTTAAAGAGCTAAGACGAGGAGATAAGGATAAGTACCATTCATAAGTATGCAATTGATTAAAATATTTTTTTAATAGTAAATTATTTTTGATTTCAAATTCATATATACTTCGATTCTGATATTCTTTCTCATATGAATCCAAAAAGTCATCAAGCTCAGAATAGATATTTCTTAAAGTGATCCAGTCATAGGTATCTGTAATTTCGTTACACTCAAATTTATAGTAACTGTAACATAAGGCAAGTAGTAACGCTGCAACACTAATTATAACAATAATCCTTCTCTTTTTCATAAAACACTCCTCTAAACAACCCGCCTTGATAAAACTTCCATATTTTCAGAATGTGTTATTTACCAGTCACTCATCTGCACCCTGAATAATAATGATTTATATATACTTACTCAAAAGTTCATTGCCTCATATATTCAATTCGATAGTTCTATGGTATATTTTAATTTGTTGTCACTGTTCGGGTCAGTATATTCAAATGTTTTTTCATATTAATATCAAATTCACGAGAATTTGCTTTGTTTTCTATTACTTCATACATAAGGGGCTTTGCATTTAGTATTTATGGTAAAAGCCCATGGATATTCCAGCTTTATACAAATCTAAATCAAAAATCCTTTGTGGTGTTACTGATTTATCTTCTCTTAAGAGAATGCCATGGGCTTATATATACTCTTTAATTCCTTTAGCTATATAAATCAGACGCAAATAATTCAATATTGTTCCATTATATACCTCGAAGTTCCTTTAATTTGTCCGATATCTCCAAATACTCTTTATCCAAAGCCTCCAATTCTTCCTTCTTTAATTGCATGGATAGTCTTCCCAGAATTTGGGAAAGCCTGTTTTCCAACAAAATTATCTCCATACTGATATCTCCATTTTGCTTTTGCTTATTCTGCTTTTCATGAAATTCTGCGTAAGTGCCGTTAAAACATTTTATTTTATAATTTTCAACAGTCATAATTTGAGTGGCTACTTTTGTAATTAAGCTCCGGTCATGAGAAACAAACAAGAGGGTTCTGTCATAATCCTTAAGAGTATCCTCCATAACCTCCAAAGAATTAATGTCCAAATAATTTGTTGGTTCGTCCAAAATTAATAAATTAATATCCTGCAATAATATTTTTGCAAAAGATACTTTAATCTGCTCGCCTCCGCTCAGTACTCCAACCTTCTTGTAGACTTCATCCCCCTTAAAAAGGAGTCTGGCAAGCAAAAGCCTTGCAAAGTTTTCAGGATAAATAGAGCTTTCCATCACATTGTCTATAATGCTTAAATTATTATTCAGTATGCTCATATCCTGACTAAAATACCCTATCCTTGCCCCCTTGGACAGCCTGATTGAATTATCCCTATCCATTATCATTTTTATCAGGGTGGTTTTTCCGCACCCGTTAGGACCTATCAAGGCGACCTTCGAACCATTATATATAGAAAACTCGGCATCCTTAAATATAATTTTATTCCCGAAGGACTTGTTTACTTTCTTCCCTTCGATAATTATTTTGCTGTAAATGTCATCGGAGGGCATTATATCTATGTTAATTTTGGATATCTTTTTTGGCTTTTCTTTCACCTCTAAATGTTCAATCCTTTTTTCAACATTCCTTATTTTACGGTCTAAATTTGCCTTGGCTTTCTGCCCGCCCATTTTATGAAGCCTTGCTTCAGAATTTCCCATTCTGTTGGGAGGTCTCTTTATACTTCCTGCCTTTTGCTTGGTATCAGCAATTACACCTTCTAATCTTTTTTTCTCTTTTATATATTCTTCATATTCAAATTGAGCTCTTTCTTTATCATGAAGTTTTTGCCTGCTGTAATCACTGTAGTTGCCTTCGTATATTTTAATTTTTCCCCCTTCTAATTCAATGATTTTATTGCACAGTTTATCCAAAAAACTTCTGTCATGAGAAATAATTATCAACCCGCCCTTGTATTCTGTGAGCATTTTTTCAGCCAGCTCAATACCTTCAATATCCATATTGCTTGTGGGCTCATCGGCAAATATCAAGATGCTTTCATTTTCTAAAGCCTTAGCTATTTTAAACCTTGTTTTTTCTCCCCCGCTCATATTTTCATTCCATAATCTATGCACGCCGAATTTTGAAGCCATCTCACTGCTGATTTCATAAACCTCCGGTTCATCTAATTGTGATATATATTCTGTTTTGCCCCTAAGCTTGACCCATCCTTCATCAGGGTCTATCCTCTTGCTTAAAATATTTATCAATGTAGTTTTTCCGACCCCGTTTACTCCTACAACACCTATCCTGTCTTCAGAATATATGTTTAATTTATCTATGTCCAAAACTAATCTGTCCCCATAAAATTTTTTAATATTGCCTGATTCAATAACGAGCATAAAAAATCCTCCCCTTTCTGTCTTAGGAGGATAGCATTCTCACTTTTCAATACTGAATATCCAAATAAATGCAATGTAATTTTGCGCAATATTTTGATAAAGTAAAGCTGCAGTTTAAAATACTATCCACCTGTAATGCTAATAAAATGCACAACAAATAAACCATTAAGACTATTTGTTCCTCATTCTATAATTGCTTTTAAGTGGATTATTTCATTCCGCAGATACCTTATCCTTTCTGATGATTACTATAGACATTATAAAAAATTGCATTAATACTGTCAAGACAATCTTGGTTTATAATACCGGCTGTGGTCTCCTGTCCCCGACGGGTTAAATAACCCCATGGAATAATGAGTCAATGGAAAGACCGCTGTAATTTAAAGTCTTTTTGATTCTTTTTATACTTTTTACGTATTTATCGGGAGTACCCGGATTATTGATGTTATAATCCAATATATAGGGCAAAGTATCAAGGTTGTTTATCACGATACCTATTTTGTTTTTCTTGATAAACTCAATATTCCCGATTTCCTGGCCTATGTTTGAATTCAGTACTATCAAGGGCACTTCCTTATTAATTGCTTCAAATACCGTTACGCCTCCGGGCTTTGTTACAATATAAACCGCTTCATCCATCATTTCGTTCAAATTATTCACAAATCCGTAAATTTCAAGGTTGGAATACGCCATGTCGGATAATTTTCTATACAGCTTCTCGTTTCTTCCCGCAATGATTTTGATTTTGTATTCTGTGTATTCATCAAGTTTTTTTAAGAGTTCCTTTGAAACACTATCAATGCCGCTTAGCACAATGAGAATTGTGTTCTTTTGGTCAGTTGAAAAATTAATATTCTTATCCAAGAATTCTTTTTTAACAGGTATACCGGTTACAAGTATAATATCCTCATTTACTTCCTTGGCAATTAACCTGTTTTTTATCTCCTCGGTGGGAACCAAATACTTATTGGTTCCTTCATAAATCCACTCCCAGCTGTCTACAACATCGGTTATAACCGTAATCAAAATAACATCATCTTCATATTCTTCCTTTACCTTGGCAACGATGCATGAACACAAGGGAAAGGTACTGATTATAACCTTTGGGTTTTCAATTTTTATATATTCATAGAACCTTTTGTAATACAAGCTGCTGAGCATGTTATCTATAATGTTGTTCTTATTTTTTGCCTTTACGTCATACAGCTTGTTATAAATGGAAGGATAGCTTTCCGTAAGTTCAGAGTATATCTTTGAACTTATTTTTTTAACTTTTGGATTTACAATTTCCAATATATCCCCAATACTCACCTTCACATGTTTATATTCAGCTTCAATTTGTTCTTTTAAGGCATTGGCAACACTTTTATGCCCCATTCCAAAAGATGCGGTCAATATCAAAATGTCAGCCATATAAATGCTCCTTTCTACATATGTAATTGAATCCTAAAAACATAAACACATAATGATATAGTTAGTATTAGATTTATATATTAATTATAGTATAGAATTTTCTTAATTTTTCATTAAAAAAAGGTAGATTTTTGTATCTACCTTTTTATGAAATACTCTTCATAATACATGAATTTTTGCGGTTTGCCGGGCTCAAAGTACACCTCGAAAACCTTTTTTTCTTTATCTTTCAAAATTACTGATTTTGCGCCGATTGATTCATTGATGTCAGAAGCACAAATTCTGTCTCCTTTCAATATATATATCCTTGTTTCCGGAATTGTGCCAAAGGTTGAAATTATTTCTTTCTTATCATCCCCATCCAGGTCAATTCCAACAGTATTTCCGTCCACCTGTATAACCGATTCTTCCGGTTTCTCCCCGGGAAACCAATAATATGACTGGCCATAATTTGCTCCCAATATCCCGTAAATCTTTACAGCCTTTTTTCCGAATACCTGTGTTTCCTCTATTCCCATCATACCCTCCGGGGTATTCTCCATTGACACCTGGCCAAGGTAATAAGATTGGCCTTTATAATTAATCCCGCCTTCATACTCACTGTTTTCATAACCCGTATATATAAATGCGCTATGCTCTTCATCTATTATCTTTTCTTCTATCATTCTATCAATATTATCTGAATCCAATTTTTCTATTTTTAAGTAGCTTATTTCGTTAAATTCCAGAAGGTATTTAGCATCTTCTTTATTACACCCAATGAGTAAAAAATATAAAATTAAAAATATAGATAATAACTTAAGCTTCATTTCCCTCTACTCCTGTGATAACCGGTTTCAGTTCTTATCATATGTTTTTATTATGAAGGCATACTCACATTCGTTTTCGCCCCAGGAAGCAATCATTCTGAATCCTCTTATATCCTTCTTTTCAGGCTCATAATATGAGCTTAGAAGTGATGCAAAATGTTTTTCTATTTTAAAAGAGCATTTACCATTAATTAATTCGACCGGAACATTAATTATTTCTCTGTCCGTATAAATCTGCCTGCCTTCCTCATTGATTAAAATATCCATTATTTTAAATTCTTCGGGAGGATTGTCCTTAAATGTTATTTCAGCTATACTGCCGTTAACAAAAATGGGAATATCCATTTGCTCTTTCAATATTGTAACAAAAGTATCCTCTCTGTCAAAAGCAGTACCGTCCCATTTATTCTTTGCACAAACGTATTTTATCTCTCTGTTGTTAATAAATACTGATATGTCAGGCGGCTCATTATTAGCTGAAGTTGATATGTTTAGCGGCTCCTTTACTGTCCAACACCCAACTATAATAATTGTCAATGTTAAAATCATAACTACCAATAATATGGTTTTTTTCATTATACTTCCCCCCTTTACATTTACAAAAACGATAAAACCTAAGTCTTCATTTAATAAAGCTAAAATATAATAAGCTCTTGGTATTTCTCTATAGTTATAGGTTATATTTGGTAAATCTTGTTATATTAAGACGTTTAACCAGCTTTATTTTACCTTCCATATATACTCCGGTATGACTTATAATTATATTTCATTCCGTTTTCGAAATCTTTTTCAAAAAAGAAGCAGTTTCTTTCCTATTTCTCAATATCACAATTTTTTGTTTATATTTACGGATTGTTTCATCATACTCTTCTTTCTTTTCTTTAGTCCTTCCATCAAGTAAAATCCATTTGATAAACTCCATATCCATTTTTTCGGGACAATTATCAGCCATGCTTTCCCGGGTCTTTCCCTGGTATGTTTTGTATCTCTTAATTGCCTGTCTCAGACAAGTCAGCCTTGAAAAGCGCATAAATACAATCATATCTGCTTCTCTAAGCCTTTGTTCCCTTAGCAGGTTGGTATAATTACCATCAATGACCCAGTTGTCATTCTTGTCCATAAACTCCTTCACCATGGCCTTAGCTGTTTCATCATCCCGTTCTATCCAATTTTCTTTAAAGTGCACCCTGTCTAAGTATAAAACCGGACAATTGTAAGTATCCCCTATCTTAGCTGCCAAGGTCGATTTACCTGAACCGCTGTAGCCTATTACCGCAACCTTCATGAAAATACCTCATCAAACTGGTTCTTCTTCATGTAATTTCTCCAATTCCGTATACATATCCTCAATACTGTCCTTCAAACGGATATATTCATTATATTTATTATTATAATCATCTAAATCCCAATTATCTGTGAATGTATTCAAGAGCTTTTCAAGCTCAATTATTCTATTCTCTGTTTCCAAAATTTTGTCTTCTAATTTTCCTATATCTCTTTTATGTTTTTCTTTTGCTCTTTGTAATTCTTTTTCTTTTAGGAAAGCTTCTTTGTTTTGAGAAACTAATTTTTCTTTTTTGTCATCCAAGTTTACTGCCAAAGCTTCATTTAATCTTTGTTTTTCCTGCTTATAACCTTCATAGTCAAAATCATACATTTTAAATTTCTTGTTTTCTATTTCTCCTATACAGGTTGCGATTTTATCCACAAAATATCTGTCGTGGGACACAAAAAGCAGGGTTCCTTCATAATTTATCAGGCTTTCCTCCAAAACCTCTCTTGGAATTCCCAGCCTATTGCTGTAGCCTATTATCGCAATTATCAAAAAAAACCTCGAATCATTAAAGATGGTCATCTAATCTGCTTAAAATTCAAATTAGATTTTATATTGTGCCAACGCATCTTCAACGCAGTATTCAAAGCTTTCTGATGCACCCCAATCAAAGCGGAATAATCCTTCCCCGCCTCCTCCAGATACACAATGTACTCTGGTTGCACCTTCCATATTATCAATTACTGCCGTTAATGTAAGCCTGTTTCCGGCTCTGTAATAATGTTTTTCATAAACAGAAACTATACATAGTTTTCCATCATCACCATGTACCAAATATTTATCTATCAGCACACCGGTAATACTTCCTTCTACAATTCCGTGATTAATTAATTCTGCAGCTTCTTCAGGTTGTAAATTTACTTGAAAATCCAAAGCCATATTTCACACCTCCACCTGTTAACTATAAGTCTATATACTTATGACAAACCCCTTTGAGATTTACTCTCATGCTCATATGTACAAGACTCTAAATCGGCTTGCTTAACACCACTACAAAAAATACTAGGGGTAGTTGTATTCATTATATCACATTAATGGACGATATTAATATAGAATTATTCCGTAGATTAGGCAGCATTTCAAATTCTATGCAGAGATTGTACAAAAACCTTTCTTGAAAAAAATTCTAAGAATAAAAAGAACCGTCTCTAAAAACTATCCGAGAACGAAAAGAACCGTCCCCGGAATTCATCCTTCCTGATACCTGATATGCATAACTAGGTGATATTTTTTTAGGGACGGTTCTTTTCGTTCTCAAGAGAATATCCTGCTAAAAATATAAGTAAGTCTTATAAGCACACCTTTTATAAATTTATATCATATAATGAATAAACTACAATATGAAAGGTTGAATATCCAATGAATAACCATCAATTATTTAATCGGAGTCCACAGTATGCGGAAACATTAAGCATCAATTCCAATCTGATTGATTACAATGTTGATGTTCCCATAAGCTTAATGAAATCCATAGAGGGCAAATATTTTGTCGGAACAGCTATAAATTTACGATTCGGTAATGCTACCAACGCATGGGCAAGACTATACAATCCGCTCGATTCCGGAGTCAACTTATATGTAAATACATGGACTGTAAGCGATATTTATTCTACCCCCTACAGCGTACAAATTTGGTTTAACAGTACAGCGCCCGGCTTAATACAGAATTCTCAATCCGTTACTCCGTCTAATTCGGCAATTTCTCCGCAGCCCCAGCCTCGTGTACTGCTTCAATATGCTATTGCAGTCAGAGGGTTGCCGACCAGCGGAACTTTAGCTTACGGCAGATTCGGTCTCGCAGGTACTACCATAAATTCAGAGGAAGAAGGGAAATTTATATTTCCTCCAGGGGGTTCATATTTAATATTTGTATCAAACCCCCAAAGCCCAACCCTGCCCGGTTCAGGCAACATTTCGTTTGGTTGGTGGGAGGAACCGATTTTACAATAATACACGTGAACCTGCGCATAAAAAAAAGAGTTTCCGAGAACGAAAAGAACCGTCCCTGAAATTGAAAATCCGAGAACGAAAAGAACCGTCCCTAAAATTGTTCGAGAACAAAAAGAACCGTCCCTAAAATTGAAAATCCGAGAACGAAAAGAACCGTCCCCGGAGTTTTAGAATTCTCTTTTTTCACTTTCTTCTTCGAATAATTCAACATCTTCTAAGTCCATGCTGACTTCAATACGAACCAAGGCACGGCGCAGTAAAATAAGTGAAGATTGTATCTGGTGTTCTACATGCTTTTCTCGGAATATAGATTCCAATTCCTGACGGTCTGCTTCGGCACGCTCTAAGTCGATTTCTTCCGGTCTCTGAGCTATGGTACTGAATATATTCACTATGTTTTTTCCTATCTCTACTACCCCGCCGAACAGGGCTAACTTTTTCACGTTACCATTATTATAAATCCTAAGAATTCCATCGCCTAATATGGCCGAAAGAGGAGCGTGACCATAAAGGACCCCTAAGTCACCGTCGATGCAGCGCATAACAACCATGTCTGCCTTTTCAACGAACTTAAGTCCTCGAGGAGTTGTTATATTAAGGGTGATTTTTTTATCATTAACTTTTTTAGCCGCTTGTTCGGACATTTTTTACACCTTGAGCTTTTTTAAATCTTTCAACTACTTCATCAATAGAGCCTACATTTAGGAAATAGCCTTCCGGTATTTCATCATGAACTCCTTCAATTATTTCCCTGAAGCCTCGGACTGTTTCATCAATAGTAACGTGACGTCCCGGTATGGATGTAAATTTCTCAGCCACATAGAAAGGCTGGGACAAAAACCGCTGTACCTTTCTTGCCCTGTTTACTGTCTGCTTATCTTCCTCAGACAACTCATCGATGCCAAGAATCGCAACAATATCCTGCAGGTCTTTGTAGCGCTGGAGTAGGGCCTGAACATTCCGGGCTACGCTGTAATGGTCTGCACCCACTATATGTGCTTCCAATATTCGTGAAGATGAATTCAAAGGATCTACAGCCGGATATATTCCCTGCTCTACAATCCCTCTCGATAAAACCGTTACAGCATCCAGGTGGGCAAATGTCGTCGCTGTTGCCGGGTCCGTAAAATCGTCCGCCGGCACATAAATTGCCTGAACTGAAGTTATTGAGCCTGCTTTGGTGGATGTAATCCTCTCCTGGAGCACACCGATTTCGTTTGCTAATGTAGGCTGGTATCCCACGGCGCTGGGAGTACGCCCCAGCAAGGCAGACACTTCAGAACCTGCCTGAACAAAGCGGAAAATATTATCAATGAAGAGTAAAACATCCTGTCCTTCCCTGTCTCTGAAGTATTCAGCCATGGTCAAGCCCGTAAGACCTACCCTCATTCTAACTCCCGGAGGTTCGTTCATTTGACCGAAAACTAAGGCTGTATTATTCATAACACCGGAATTCATCATATCATAATAAAGGTCATTGCCTTCACGAGTACGCTCCCCTACGCCTACGAAGACCGAATAACCTCCGTGTTCCTTGGCAATACTGTTTATCAATTCCATTATAAGTACGGTTTTCCCTACTCCGGCACCGCCGAACAGACCTATCTTGCCTCCCTTTGAGAAAGGACAAAGGAGGTCAATTGCTTTTATGCCTGTTTCCAGAATCTCCGGCTGGGCAATCTGGTCAGTGAGGCTTGGAGGGTCTCTGTGAATAGGCCAGTATTCCTCAGCTTCCAAAGCCGTCTTATTATCAATGGGGTCACCTAATATATTGACCATCCGGCCTAAAACTGCCTTGCCTACAGGTACAGTAATTGGAGCGCCTGTGTCTATGGCTTCCATGCCCCGGATCAAGCCTTCGGTCGGATGCATTGAAATACAGCGCACCGTGTGATCCCCAATGTGCTGCATTACTTCTAAAACCAAGGTTTCCCCCTTAAAGGGCACCTTGATTGCATTGTACAATGAAGGCAACTCCCCTTCAAATCTGATATCAATTACCGCTCCGATTATCTGAATAATTTTTCCTTTATTTTCAACTGCCATCTAGACCACCTTTATTCAATATATTTACGCTTCCAAATATCTCATTGAGTTCTTCTGTAATTGCTGTCTGACGTTTTCGGTTATATAAATGTGTTAATTCCTCTATTATTTCTGAGGCATTCTTTCCTGCTGCATCCATGTTGACCATGCGGGCTGCTTGTTCGCTGGTATGAGATTCCGAAAAAGCTCTGAATAAGTTCATATGCAGGTACAAAGGAATCATGTGGTCAATAAAGGAATGTAAATCAGGCTCATATTTCCTGTCGTCATCAAAGGATGTTTCCTTTACCTTAATTGGCAGCAGTTTATCTACTACAGGAACATAGTTTAACACATTTATAAAGTGTGTGTAAGCAATAAACATTTCATCGGCTTCGCCTTGAATATAGTAGTTAATCAGCCACTTTGCAAGACTTTCGCTGCCGTAATATACCTGGGAATCAACCACGTCAACTACTGACTGCACAATATTCTTTCCCTTTTTTTTGAGGAATTCATATCCCTTGGCACCAACGGTTATCACTTTTACATTTTTGTCCTGATTCATATGCTCCAAGGCTTTTGCCGTAATATTTGCATTATAGCTGCCGGCTAAACCTCTATCGCTTGTAATAACCACATACAAGGAATTTTTCACTTCCCGCTCCTTATAGAAAGTATGGTCTTTGGAACCTTCTAAGCTGCCGACTTCTTCTACCACCCGTTTAAGTTCATGGTAGATGGGACGGACCCCTTCCAACTGCGACCTGATTTTAACCAGCTTGGTTGAGGCCACCATATCCATGGCTTTTATTATCTGTTCAACAGAACGGACATTCTCAATTCTTTGTTTTATATCTCTCATGGAGCTCATTAAGCTGCCTCCTTAGCTGTAATTGTATTGTTTTTTTACCTCTGCAACTACAGCTTCTATTTTTTCTGTCAATTCTTCGGAAAGCTCGCCGGTTTCTGTAATCTCTTCTTTGATATGGGCTGCATGTGTATCCACATAATGGATGAATTCTTTCTGGAAGCTGTGGATACGTCCCAGCTCTATATTCCTCAGATGCCCCTTGTTCAAGGCATAAAGTATCAAGACCTGGTCTTCAACAGCCATGGGTCTGTACTGAGGCTGTATAAGAACTTCCATGATACGCTCTCCATGGTTTAACCTATCAAGGGTATCTTGGTTTAAATCCGAGCCAAACTGGGAAAAGGCAGCCAATTCTTTATACTGGGCAAATTCAATTCTGAGAGGACCTGCCAATTTTTTAATGGCGGGAATCTGCGCAGACCCTCCCACTCGCGAAACCGAAAAACCGGGATTGATAGCCGGCCTTATGCCGTCATTGAATAAATCGGCTTCCAAATAAATCTGTCCGTCGGTTATTGATATTACATTAGTGGGTATATAGGCAGATATGTCCCCTTCTTGAGTTTCAATAATGGGCAGGGCCGTCAATGTGCCTCCTCCGTATTCATCGTCAAGGCAGGCTGCACGTTCCAACAACCTCGAATGCAGGTAAAAAACATCTCCCGGGTAGGCCTCCCTGCCGGGGGGACGTCTGAGAAGCAGGCTTATTGCCCTATAAGCAACCGCATGCTTGGATAAATCATCATATACAATCAATACATCCTTGCCCTTGTACATCCATTCTTCCGCAATTGCACAGCCGGCATAAGGAGCAATGTACTGTAAGGGGGCAGGGTCGCTGGCAGTAGCTAAAACCACCGTGGTATAAGCCATGGCACCGGTATGATTCAGCACCTTGATTATACGGGCTACTGTTGATGCCTTTTGGCCGATGGCAACATAAACACAGTACACATCCTTGCCTTTTTGATTGATAATCGTGTCTATGGCAATTGCTGTCTTCCCGGTTTCCCTGTCACCTATAATCAATTCCCTCTGACCTTTCCCTATGGGAACCAAGGCGTCGATTGCCTTGATACCGGTCTGCAAGGGCCTGTTCACTTCACGGCGCATGATAACACTTGGTGCATTATTCTCTATTTTTCGGTAAGAATCAGCGGCAATAGGGCCCTTATCGTCAATAGGCTCACCCAATGCGTTGACTACCCGTCCCAGCATGCCGTCCCCTACAGGGACTTCTGCCATTCTGCCCGTCAATTTAACCGGGTCCCCTTCCTTGATGCCTGCATCTGAGCCCATAATAACAACACCAATGCTGTCTTCGTCCAAATTCAGAGCCATCCCATAGGTCCCATTGGGAAATTCCAGAAGTTCCCCGCTCATTGCCCCATATAAACCGTATACTCTTGCTATGCCGTCTCCAACCTGTATGACGGTACCGGCTTCAGAAAAATTCAGGTCTGATGAGTAAGATTCTATTTGGTTTTTTATCACTTTGGTAATTTCGTCTGTATTTACTATCATTGTATCCCTCTCTTTAAGCGTTCTCTCATCCTGTTCAGTTCGGTTCTCACGGTAGAATCAAAAATACGGCCGTCCGCCAAAATATAAAACCCGCCTATTACATCAGGATCAACCTTGGTCTTGATCATTATTTCCATATCTGTCTGCCCGGATAATATCATACGAATGGATTCGACTTGTTCTTCCGTAAGTGGCTTGGCTGAGACAACTTTAGCTTCTATTCTTCCGAAGCGCTTGTTTGCACTGTCAATATATTCCGTCAAGGCAGGAACAATCAATAATTCTCTATTTTTTCGAACCATGAGATAGAGAAATCCCATTATGTGCCCGGCAAGCTTACCGGAAAAAGCATTTTGGAAAAGTTGATGTTTAGCTGAATCCGGTATATGAGGATGGGCAAGGAAAGCCTGCACTTCATCACTGCTTAAGACATCCCTGACCATGACCGCTTGTTTTAAATCATTTTCCAAGGAGCCCTTTTCTTCTGAAATTTCCAGAAGGGCATTAGCATAACGGTCCTTTAGCTTTGCCATTTTGAAGCCTCCAGCTTAGCTAATGATTCTTCAAAAATTTTATCATGGGTATCGTCATTAATATTCTGAGTGATAATTTTTTGGGCCATCAGAGAAGCAAGTTCGATGATGTAAATCCGCGTTTCATCCTTAAGGCGTTTTTTATCCGCCGTAACACTTTCCATTGAGCGCTCCTTAATAGCTTCCGCTTCCGCTTTAGCTTCTTGAAGTATTTTCTTGCTTTCTTCCGAAGCCTTAAGCCTGGCAGCTTCCAAAATTTCTAAACGCTCCTTGTCTATGTCTTTTATTTTTGCCTCATACTCAGCTATAAGTTCCTTGGCTTTCATCATGGCTGCATCCGAGTCATCAATCTGTTTTTGTATCTTCTCGGATCGCTTGCGCAAAAAGTCTTTAACCGGATTATAAAGAATAAAACCCAAGGCAAGGGCTAAAATAATTGCGTTAAACAATTGGATGCCTATACTGATCAGTGTTTGCGCATCAAGACCAAAGACACGTCCGTCAGGTACGACTTGCATTCATATGACCTCCCTTCTTGTATCTATCATGAATACTTCAAAAGCTTTCTATCATAGCAAGCTGATTAATTTGTCTAACAAAGGATTAGCAAACAACATGATTATAGCAATCAAAAGTCCGTAAATACCGGATGTCTCACACATAGCCAAGCCGACAAACATAGAGCTTCTAATATCGTTGGCGGCTTCAGGCTGCCTGGCAATTGATTCTATCGCCTGGCAAGCAACCTTTGACTGCCCGAATGTGGTAAATATTCCGTTCGACAGAGCAATTGCAGCTGCGATATGAATAACACCTATTACCTTTGCTAATGATTCCATAATTATTCCCTCCAATAATTTATTATTTCTTTAACTTAATCTAATGCTGCACCACTTACATACATGAGACTTATGAAAACAAATATATAGGTTTGAATAGCACCAAATATAACATCAAAAAATGCATGCAGGAATACCGGTATGCCAAATTGTACAAATATGGGCGTCAACCCATAATAAAGGGTCAGAATAATAGTGCCGGAAAGCATGTTGCCGAAAAGTCGAAAACTCAAAGATATGGGTTTTGCTAATTCTCCAATCATGTTCATTGGGAAAAACAAAAAATGTGGCACAAAGAAACCCTTTAAGTACTCACCCTTGCGATGCTTGAATCCCATAATGATCATCAAGAAAAAAGTTGCCATAGCTAAAGCAAAAGTAGTTGCCCAATCCGCTGACGGCGCTCTGAATCCAAATATGCTGAATATGCAGCAGGTCAGTAAATACACAAAAACCATAAAATACCAGGGTGAAATGTATGAAAGCTTTTCACCTAAGGCATCGACTGCAAAATTATCGAATATTTCCACAACCGATTCTATTACATTTTGGGCTCCGGTGGGTATCTCCTTGAAGCTTTTCAGCTTGAGTCGTGCTATAACCGCAAGCATGATAAGAAAGGCCATAATTATCCATGTGTTAAAAATTGTTTCGGTTATCCAGACTTCAACCCCTGCCACATTTAAAACCCAAAGATTATCTATACTTAAATTCATTAACCTTCACCGCCTATATATCCTGTTTTGCTAAACTTCAGGACGTAAACTTTATACTATATGCTGCCAGCTGGAAAGATAATACACCGGCTGCTACCCCCCATATACTAATCTGAGGCACCACAGCTCCTAAATACAGGATGATACCTGTAAGCAAAAACCTTAATATATACTGGATGCTTACATAACCGCTTGCCTTTGTCTTTTCCATGGTTAATGCATTATTCACCGTATACTCCAAAAGAAATACTTTAATAATACTTACTGCCGTACCTAACAAGACTCCTATCATAAATGGCAGAAACTTTAGAGACCTGTAATAGACCACTGAAATCAAAACACATGCAAATGCTGTAATTAGTATTATAATAATCATTCTTCTTGCTAAATCAGATAGTTTCATGCTTTCCCATCCTAAACCCCTTAGTTAGTCTTCTCTGTCTTTAGCTATATTAAATAAGGACTTAATTCCAGCCCCTACTCCTAAAATAGAAAAAACCAAAAGAAACCATGGCTCAGTCCCAAATTTGTCGTCTAAATACTGGCCTAACAAGACACCGACCAAGACCGATGCTGCTATAGTAAATCCCATCTGCGTAAAATCAGCTAAGGCACGGAATATTTCACTGTATTTCTTTGGCGGTTTTCCCTTATTGTGGTGGTCATCCAAAGACAGCATCCTCCTCATTAAAAACTTAGTGCCCTGACGAAACAAATAGGACACCATTTCTCCATTAAAATTCTAACATAAAATTTGATATCATGTCAAGTTTTAGATTTATAGGAAATCGTGCATAAAAATAAGAACTTCTTCTGAAGTTCTTATTCTAATCCTGAGTGTAGCGAAGTACCCCGACATGTGTCATACTGAGCGCATACGAAGGATCTAATAACGCTTTGTCATCCTGAGTGCAGCGAAGGATCTATGTGCTATAGTACTTAGGGGGCTTGGGTTCCGGCAATTTCCAATGCGATGTTTTCCGGATTTAAGGGCAGCTTATAAAAGTTTATCCCTAATGCATCATACAGGGCGTTTCCAATTGCGGACGGAATGGATATCATGGGATGCTCTCCCACGCCCCGGGCCCCGAACGGCCCGTCGGCCTGGGGATTTTCAATCAATATGGGTACTATTTCATCCGGCATATCCTTGGCGGTAGGAATCTTATAATCCGTAAATGTTGGATTTAACAGCTTCCCTTCAGCATTGAACTTCAGCCCTTCAGACAAGGCCGAACCTATCCCTTGAAGCACTCCTCCCATTATCTGTCCTTCCGTAAGCTTTTTATTAATAACCCGGCCTACGTCAAAGGCTGAGGCAACCTTCAATATATGAACGTCTCCGGTTTCTAAATCCACTTCCAAATCTACTCCATGAGCCCCATATGTCCATACTAAGGCAGGAAGGCCCTGGCCCGTATCCTTGTCAAGATTGGTCAGCCCGTCTGCTATATATGTTCCGCGGCCTATGATAACACCTCCGATAGCATTTCCGTTTTCATAGGAATAACCTCTTGCTAGACTTCCATAGGACAGTCTTTTGTGGGGATGGTGGACATGGTAGATATATCCGTCCCCATGAGTTAATTTGCTGGCATCACACCTGAATACCTGGGCCGCTACTTCCTTCATCTGTCTTATCATATCCTCTGCCGCCTTAATCACTGCGTTACCCCCCATAAAGGTTAGTTTTGAAGCAACAGTCTGCCAATCATAGGGGTTCTTTTGAGTATCACTTTCCCAAACAACCTCTATATTTTCCAATGGAATATCCAATACCTCGGCAGCCATTTGCCTTATGACAGTATTTGCTCCCTGGCCTATATCTATGGCGCCAATCATGACCTTGACTTTTCCGTCTCCGTCAATTTGCATAATGGATGCTGTAGAAGTGAAAGCAGGCATTGCAGGAGCCTTATGCAATAAGGCCAGCCCCTTGCCCCGGACTTTCCCCCTCTTCTTTTGAATCTCACGCTCCTCCTCCCTTTGATAGCCGGTCCAGTTAATCTCCTCGGCAACTGCCTTTAAGCAGTCTGAAGGACTTCCCGTTGATTCGGTTATCACCTCTCCGCTGACGGTGGTCTTGCCCGGTCCCAATATATTTTTCATCCTGAATTCATAGGGGTCCATGCCTAACTTCTGTGCAACAATATCCATTTGTCTCTCTATGACCCAATGGGTTTCCAAGTGTCCGAATCCCCTGTAAGCAGTGCTGAAAACCTTGTTTGTATAGAGGGTCCTGGAATGAATTTCAACATTGGGTATTTCATAAGCCCCGGCACCGGAATAAATTGCAGTCCTCCCTACATTTACCCCGTAATCAGCATAAGCCCCGCTGTCCCAATCGTAATATACCTTCAATGCGATAATTTTGCCGTCCTTTGTTACCCCTGTCTTAATCCTGCCCCTCATTGCAGCCCTGGTCGGGAGCTGGTTGAATTCCTCTTCCCTGGTAGCCGCATATTTAACCGGGCGTCCCTTGCATGCCCTTGACAATAAGGCTGCCAAAGGCTCTAAGTGGATACCTGCCTTGCCGCCAAATCCCCCGCCCACATAGGGGATTATAACCTGAATATCGGCTTCTGCTATTCCAAAAGATTTTGCCATCAACTGTCTGACAGCAAAGGGAGATTGGGCTGATGACCATATTTTAAGCTTATCCGAATAAGGGTCCGCCTGGGCGATTGCTGCATGGGTTTCAAGAGGAGTATGTGCTGCAGCCGGCAGGTACATTTCATTTTCTACCACAAGATATGATTCTTCGAAGGCCTTTTCTACATCACCCCTTACAGTCTTGTTCCAGCTTGCAATATTGGAATCCTTCTGCGGGAAAAATACCCCCTTCATATATTCTAAATCATTGATGTCCTCGTGAACTAATATTTTTGCTTCCAAAGCTTCATCAATCGTCTGTACCGAAGGGAGTATCTCGTACTCAACCTTAATCAGCGAAACAGCTTCTTCGGCAATCCTTTCGTCCGTTGCTGCTACCGCAGCAACCACCTCGCCCTGATATCTCACTATATCCTTGGCGATAATCCTCTTGTCTATCATGTACAAACCAACTAAGTAAGGGGCATCCTCTCCGGTCAATACGGCCTTGACACCCGGCAGTGCTCTTGCAGCGGAAGTATCTATAGAAATAATTTTAGCTCTTGCGAAGGGTGAGTGCAGGGCCTTGGCATACAGCATGCCCGGAAGCTCCATATCGTGTACATAAACTGCCCTGCCGGTTACCTTTTCCAAGCCTTCTGACCTGTCCGGCGATTTGCCTATATACTTATATTCTCTTTTATCCATTCCTTAGCGCCTCCCTTTCCCGTTTTGCCGCAGATAAGATTGCATCAATAATCGACTTGTAACCTGTGCAACGGCAGAGGTTCCCTGCTATTGCTTCCTTTACCTCATCAGCCGTCGGATTCGGGTTCCTGTCTAAGAGAGCTCTGGCCGACATCAGCATGCCCGGAGTACAAAACCCGCATTGAAGACCATCTTCCCTTATGAATTCCTCCTGTAAAATTGAAAGCTCCCCATCTTTTGACAGGCCTTCAACCGTTAAGATTTCGGCTCCCTGCGCTTCAACAGCTAATATTAGGCATGAGGTAACCGGCCTGCCGTTCATAATAAGAGTGCAGGCACCGCATTCCCCTTCTCTGCAGCCTTCCTTGGTTCCGAAAAGTTTAAGGGTAACCCTCAAGAAATCCAATAAGGTCATGGCAGGGTCTATCATTTCATGTACCCTTTCTCCGTTTACAACCAAGTCAAGAGGAACTCGCGGCATTTGCGAGTCAATATATTCAAAACAATTGGCTTTTGCATCATGTTCGCACATTATGCTCCCTCCTTATCAATAAGCTTTAATAATCCCCTCTTAGCAAGGACGCCGGTTATCAGATAACGATATTCCGGTGAAGAACGGATGCTGTCCCTTCTCGGATTAATATATGTTTTTATTTGTGTCGCCAGCCAATCCACAAGCTCCGGAGTCAGGTCTTTTCCTGCTGTTTCCTTCTCCAATTCAAACAACCGCATGGGTATGGTTGAAACAGCTCCCAAAGCAATCGATAACTTGTTTTCCGGATTAATTCTCAATGCTATAGCCACATTGCACAAATCGGCACCCTTAATTCGAGATTTTCTTAAATATACACTCCTGTCTCCCTTTTCCACATCAGGAATCGATACACCCACCACAAGTTCCTTTGGATTTAAAATTGTTTTCTTTACTCCGGTAAAAAAATCACATAAATCTACTGCCTTGATTCCTTGGCTTGAAGCTATGTGAACCTTGGCGTCGTATACCAATAAGGGAGCTGCCATATCAGCACCCGGGGAAGCAGTACAGATATTACCGACCATGGTAGCCCGGTTTCTCACCTGATAAGACCCTAAAGCATCTGCCCCTTGGCTTATTGCCGGATATTTTTCTCTCAATAACTTTTCTTCCGAAATTTGGTTAATTGTCACGGCAGCACCGATAAAATATCCCCTGCCCTCTGAGTATGTAAATTTGTTTAATTCAGGGATTCCCTTAATATCTAAAATATGCTTGCACCTTACCTTCTTATTCTTAAGCCCTATCAACAAATCAGTGCCGCCGGCCAATATCTTTGTCTCCGGGTTTTCATTAAGATATTTTGTTGCATCTTCTAAACTTGCCGGTTTGTAATAATCAAACTTACTTAACATAACCTTACCCCCTCAGTTTAATTTGAGTAAAAAGCTTATCATAAGGCAGGCGCCTTTCTGAATTTTGTAGCCTGCTCAAACGAATAAGCTAATTCAAATAGCAATGGTTCATCCCATTCCTTGCATATCATCTCCATACCTACAGGTATCCCGATGGGTGCCGTATCGGAAGGTTTTGTAAATCCCGCAGGCAGAACACAAGACGGGAACCCCGTGACAGACCCAAGCACCCCGTTTCTTTCCCTTTGACTTTCTCCTATTTTTACGACCAGCCTCTTTTGGTGGGGATAGACAATTGTATCCAATTGATACTTAGCAAAAATATTCATTACAAAATTCCTAAGCCAATTTCTTTTCATAATCCGGTTTTTATATTCCACACTCTCACTGTCAAGAGCCTTCGCTTTTTTTATATTCTCCTCAATTCCCCCGTGGAATTTCCCCGAAGCAATAATGTCTGCCAGGGAATGTACCTTTGAGCGGCTTCCTAAAGTGCTGAGATAATTATCTAAATCAGCCCTAAACTCATACATATGCAGGCTTATTTCCCTGACTATTCTGTCGGAATCCAAATTTTCTTCCAAAGGGACTGTAGTTGCCCCGGATTTCTCCATATTTTCAATACTTTTTATTATTATCTCATTGACCTCTCTATGGTCTTCGCCTTTGCCAAAGAAGCTTTTTAGAATTCCTATCCTCTTTCCCCTTAATCCGTCCTTATTTAAACTATCTGTATAGGTTTTGGGAATCTTATCCTTTGACCAGGCTGTGAGAGGGTCCCTTTCATCATATCCTGCAAGAACATCCAAAACCTTGGCTGTATCCTCTACCGTACGCATTATCAGGCCTGCCGTATCCTGTGTCGAGGAATAGGGTATGATTCCTTCCCTGCTGATTAATCCAAGGCTGGGCCTGAAGCCGACTAAGCTGCATGCCGAAGCCGGAGACCGAACCGAGTTAATGGTATCCGTTCCAATCCCGATAATCCCAAAATTTGCGGCAACAGAAGCCCCCGTGCCCCCGCTTGAGCCTCCGGGAGTCCTGGTCAAATCATAGGGGTTCAATGTTTGACCCAATACTGAACTGTTTGTTTCACCCCAGATTGCAAACTCATGGAGGTTGGTTTTTGCCAGTATGATTGCACCTGCTTCTTTAAGCCTATTGACCAAAAAAGAATCATTTTCCGGCAGATAGTCTTCCAAGCTCTTTGACCCGGCCGTGGTTGGCATATCAAGGGCATTTACATTATCCTTAAGGAGAACGGGAATTCCGTGAAGCTTTCCCCTAAGGCCTTCTTTTTTAAACCTGTCATCCAATTCCCGGGCCCGGTCCAGGGCTTTTGGATTTACACAGATTATAGAGTTAAGTTTTGGTCCCTTTTTATCGTACCGGTCTATCCTGTCTATATACATCTCAATTAATTTTTGACAGGTTAATTCTCCCCTCTTCATAGCCTTGTGGACGGATGAAATTGTTGCCTCCGGAAGTTGAAAACAATTATTATTCACATTCATCACATGCCTGCCTTTTAATGTAATTAATACCGGACCGAAAGCTCATCTTTCGGTCCGGATAGTTGCGTCAAGACCTGTTATCAGTGCTTTTCTCCTATTGACAAAACTAAATTCAGACCTATCCCCGACAAGGCAGCAGTTGCTATCGCAGGGAAAGAAGCACCGAAAATAGGAATCATGCCGCCCGGAAAACCGTAAGTGCCTCCGAGACCGACTATGAATATCAGGGCTATGACTGCAAGATTTTTAGCACTGAACATGTCAACCTTCTTTTCAATTATTATGGCTATACCTTGAGCAGCTATTACCCCAAATAGGTAGATAGACAATCCTCCTATAACGGCGTTAGGGATCGAATAAATTACGTTAATTAAGGGGGTGAAGGATGAAATAATCATTGTGATAATGGATGCAGCCATTAATACCGGAACGGAAAAGTTCCTGGTAATAGCCATTGCACTTATGTTTTCACCATAGTTAGTGCCTGCGGGACCCCCGATCATGCCGGCGATAATATCCCCGCATCCGTCTCCAATCAAATTAAGCCATAATTTACCTGCCAAATCATATTTTTTGGCATTTTTCTTCTTAGCTAAATCATTTACATAGATGTCCAGCTGGTATATGTGAGCCGTTGACTCCGGTATTGTTGCTATCGCTATGGGCATAATCGCAAATACTGCGGCTGCGCTTGGGATTGGCAGGGTAAAAATCGGGAGATTGAATACCCCGCTTGCCTGGATGGTATCAAAACTGATAAATTTTATTCCGGAGATTCCTCCGATTATAATAGCCGCTATATAGCCGGTGATTAATCCGAACAAGATAGGCAGCTGGCTCAATGTACCTTTCCTTATATATACCGAATACAATATGGTTGAAAAAAGTGTTATCAATGCAATTATCCATGCATAATTGGTTGCCATGGGAATATTAGCTTCTGCCACTCCAGCCGGTATCGATGCGGCATTGCCCATGGCATTTGCAGCCAAGGACAGACCTATAATCATTGAAATGGCACCTGTAACCGTTGCAGGAAGAACCCTGTCTATTTTTTCCTTGCCTGCTTTCTTGATTACAAATCCTGCAACTATTGAAACAAGACCTGACATTACTATACCGAATTGGGCTATAGCAATCTTGTCATTATGGGAGTAAGCTGCAAATTGCTCTGCCGTCATTATAGATGCAATTGCAGTTATATAGGAGAAACTTGAACCATAATACAGCGGAATCTCTCTTTTGGTAATAAGTATGAATCCAAGGGTTGCTAAGCCGCTGGCAAATATCGTTGTCGAAACATGAAATCCGGTTATTAAGGCTACAAGAACCGTAGCGGGAAACATTACTACAATCTGCTGCAAGGCAAAAAGTATCAACTTGATTAACTGGGGCGTTTCATCAGGCAAGTAACCGGTTATCTCCGTCTTCTTTAGGGTGTTTACTTCCTGTTCCATCACGAGACCTCCTCTTATTTATATTTTTTGTATCGGCCTGACTCAGAAGTAACCTATGCTAAATTTTAATGCTCTTCCTATGTAATTTCATTGTGCTTAATCAGTTCATGAATTTTTAGAACAATTTGGAGATTTAGTATTTCATCGTAATCCCCGAAATTTATGCCGGTAATCTCCTTTATTCTCTGCATCCTATAGATGATGGTATTGTAATGGGTAAACATTTCTTCAGAGACCTTTTTTAAATTGCCTGAATTTTTGAAATAACTTATCAAGGTCTTAATATATTCCGTTCCCTTTTCATTATCGTATTTAATAAGGCTGCCCAGCATGTCAAGGTATAACTGCTTCAGGTCCGGCTTTATTTCCTCATAAGATAAAATCCGGAAAATTCCAAGCTCATCAAAGAAGGCAAATTTCTTATGTCTGTAGTTGTTCAGGTAGTCTATCGTTCTATTAGCCTCATAGAAGCTTCTGTAAAGCTCTCTTGAATGAGGGGTGAGCCTTCCGAAACCTATTGCGATGTTCTTGATATTTTTGTATTTTGCATACCTTAGAATTTCATCGCACAAGAGTTTGATGTCCTCCTTTACCTTGCTGTCACTTTCATCCTTTTCCACACCATAGAGGATGATAATTTTATTGCTTTTATTGCCCGTGATTATCTTTGGATAATTACCCTCATTTGTTTTTTTGATAATACTCATCAGCCTTTGCTCAATTTGATAAGGATTCTTTAAAAATATGACCCCTGCCGCATACTTGAGGGAATGGTCAAAATCAAAATATGAAGCCATTTCCAAAGCCTTCTTGTATTTTTTGTCATCAGGGGATAAAAGGTCTTCAATAAATTCAATCCTATATCTGCTGTCGATTTCATAAGATAAAATCTCGGTGAAAACCTTGGATATTACCGTTGAAAAAGATAATTCATAGGATATGTCAATCAGAGGGAAATCCAATTCATCGGCTGCATGTATAATCGAATCAGGAACTTCGTGTATGTATCTTTTTGTCTTAATCCCCATACCAGCCAAACCCTTCCGGCTGAGCCGGATTATCAAATCCTTAAAGCCTTCAAGGTCATCCTTCATGGAATAGGCGGTTGTAAGCAGAAACTCCCCTTCTTCTACCCAATTTAAAATATCAGGTACCTCCATGACGTTTACCTTTGTAATAAGCCTGCCTAAACCTCCGCTTCCTGCCAATACCTTGCAATTTTTCATAATATCAAGGTTTAAAAGCTCCTCTATTCTAATTCCCGAAGACTTATACATAATCTCACCTCTCAAGCATAACAAGGCAAGCCCTACGAGCTTAAACGGCTCCCTCTTCAGCTAACTTGTCTATGGCCTCATCATCAAACCCAAGATATTCCTTCAATATTTCCCTCGTGTGCTGGCCCAGGGTAGGTGGGGGATATCGGATGCTTCCCGGGGTTTCACTGAGTTTTATGGGTATTCCCGGCATTTTAATATTTTTTGCAACCGGATGATAGACTTCTACAATCATATCCCTTGCCAAAACCTGAATGTTGTTAACAACCTTATCTATGGTGTTGATAGGACCGTTGGGTATCCCCTCATCATCTAATATTTCCTGCCACTCTTTTGTTGTTTTGGTTAAGAAACGGGGTGCTATCAAGGGCCTTAACTCATCGTAATTTTGATTTCTATCGGAATTATCCTTAAATCTTTCGTCATCAATCAGCTCGCTTAAATTCAATGCAGTGCATAGTCTGGTCCAAAGGGCATTGTTGCCGGCTGCTACCATTATCTCCCCGTCAGATGTTTCAAAGGCTTCAAAGGGCACAATGGATGTATGCCGGTTCCCGTATGGCCTCGGCACCTCCCCTGTAGCAAAGTAGCGGGCTATGGCATTTTCTAAAATAGCCACCTGACAATCCAGCATTGCTACGTCAACCATTTGACCCCTGCCGCTAAAGTTCCTGTTTATTAAGGCCGCTAATATCCCTATTGTTGTAAACAAGCCTGCGGCTATATCTCCGATAGATGTACCCACCCTCATGGGCTTACCGTCCTTTTCACCTGTTATGCTCATAATTCCCCCCATAGCTTGAACCACGGCATCATAAGCAGCCCTTTGACTATAGGGTCCCGTATGGCCATAGCCTGAAGCAGCGGCATATATTAGCCGGGGATTCAATCCGATGAGCTTGTCATAACCCAAACCAAGTTTCTCCATGGTGCCCGGCCTGAAGTTTTCCACCAATACATCGGATTTCTTTACCAGGCTTAAGAAGATTTCTTTTCCCCTTTCATTCTTTAAATTGAGGGTCATGCTTCTTTTGTTTCTGTTTATAGCCATAAAATATGCGCTTTCATTGTTTACAAAGGGCCCGAAATGCCTTGAATCATCTCCGGTTCCGGGCATTTCAACCTTAATAACGTCAGCACCCAAGTCCGCAAGGAGCATGGTGGCATAAGGGCCTGCTAATACCCTTGTTAAATCAAGGACCCTTATATTATCTAAGGCAGACTTCATATCTTCCTCCAAATAAATATACCTGTCACTCTTAGAGTATCTTCTTATCCCTCAAACGCTACTATGCGGCAGATTGACGATTCTCCGCCCTGGAACCTCCATGGGAAGCATCCTACAATCGTACGTTTATTTGATACTTTATCAATGTCTCCTCCTAAATTTTCGGCATGGATTATTTCGTAGGGTTTGATAAACACCTTCGTATGCATGGCTTGATACGTATCCGGCCAGGGATATATTTCATTTAAGCCCTTGCCGAATTTCTCCAGCATGTATGTGTTGCATAGGTCAGCCTCCCCGGGCTCCCAGTCTCGAATTTTGGTATTCATGGGGTGGTCAGCCGAGCCGCAGTCAACCCCTATCCATTTAATCTCCATTTCCTTTACCCAGTCCACAAAATCCATGGAAGGTCCGGGATGTCTGAGCATATACCTTCTTTCATCCGCTTCCGGCTGGTCCCAGCCGTATTTGTGATAGCCTGTGTTGATTATCAGAATATCACCCTTCTTAACTTCAACCCTCTCCATGATATCTTCAGGCGTATAAATTCCATAGTCTTCGGCTATATCCGAAATATCGGCAATGGCGGCAGGTCCTGTCAGCTTTTCAAGCTCTAAAGAAGCTATATCTCTTCCTGCGGTATCAAAGTGCATGGGACCGTCAAGGTGGGTTCCCACGTGATTTGATGTAGTAATCAGCTGGCCGTTTGCTCCGTTTGGTGCCAGTCTTTTAAAAAACTTAATCTGCAGCGGTTCATAGGTCGGCCACGGTGGTGTTAAGTGGCTTAGATTCTGTGTCAAATCAATAATTTTTACTTTTCCCCAATTTTCTAATAAATTCATAGCAAATCCCCCTTTATTTAATAATTATTAATTTCTTCCGATAATTCCCCTTCTGCTTCCAATTCTTCCACAAATGCTTCCAAGGCATCTTCAAAGCATTTCATGGGCGGCCTCACCAAACCTGCTCCCACCTGTCCCACACCGGGCTTTTTGTGAGCTATACCTGTGTTGATAATAGGCCTGATCCCGGTTTCTATTACTTTTTGAATATCAATGCCTGTTGCGGTTCCGCGAAAGCCAAGAACGGGAATTTTGTAAACATTGTTTTCCCCTTCGGTTATCTCATACATCTGCCTTGAATAATCGATAGCATCCCGGGCTTCTCCCCCCACAAACTGAACGATGGGGATGGCGCATGCCATTGCGAAGCCGCCGATTCCCGCCGTTTCCGTTATACAGCTGTCTCCTATGTCAGGATTGGCATCCTCCTCAGTAAAGCCGGGAAAATACAACCCCTTCACTATTTCTGCAGGAGCCGTAAACCACCTGTCTCCCAGACCCGAGACCTTAATGCCGAAATCGGTTCCGTTTCTTGACATTATATAAACCAAGGTACTATACTTTATTCCTCCTGCCGGGTCCATAGTACACTTACATGCAGGCATGGACAAATTCAGGAAAGTATGGTCATTGCCATTTAAAAAGTTTAAGACTTCCACCTTTTCCTCATCGGAAAACTTTGTTCTTATGATGGCAGGAGCAAGCTCTCTGATTAAAAGCGAAGTACCTGCCCTGTTCCTGTTATGACCCTCATCGCCCATTTGAAGAACCTGGGCTATCATAGCCTTAAGGTCTATTTCACCTTTTATTTCCAACGCTTCCTTTATGAGGGGACCAAGAGTATTCTCCATCCAGTCCAGTCTTTTTATCACATCATCGGAAAATGCACCCATTCTTAAAACCTTTCCAAGGCCTTCATTAAAGGTGCAGTATGCAAAGTTTCCATAAGTTTTGTTCTCTACTACCCAAACGGGCATCGAATAAGTAACAATACCCGCCATCGGTCCCACCGTATTATGATGATGACAGGAATCAAATATTATTTCGCCGGAAGCTGCAAGAGCCCTTGCCTCCTCTTCGTTTGAAGCTAACCTCTCATAGATTAATCCGCCGATTACGGCACCTTTTTGAGGACCGCTCATCCTTTCCCAACTGACAGGCGGCCCCGAATGCAAGATAGTTTTCCTGGTCATTCCCGGAATTTCATCGCCTGCTTTCCCTGCTCTGACCAATACGGGACGGGCATTAAGTATTCTCTGTAAAGCTTCTTTGTTTGCATTTGCAATTTTTTCCGCTACCATCAACACCACTCCTTATGTTTTATTTAAGCCTTGATAACAGGGAGGAGAGCTTTTTATCGCCTCCCGCAGCCGGCTTCCAATCCACATGTATAACCTTGACCTTCTGTTCCTTTAAATCATTGTAAAAGTACTCCAATCCCATATTAATAACCTTAAGCTCTTTGTTAAAAAGCTCATTTACCTTAGCCAACAAAACCACTCCCCTTACTCTGCCTCTTTAAAATCAATCCTGCTAATTTAGCAGCCTGTGCATTCGAAGGCATTAAAACAACCCCTGCCTCCTTAAGTTTGTTTTCGGTTTCCCTTAAGCCTTGCGGATCCTTGTCAGTTCCGCAGACATATCCGACTATGCTTAAGTATTTCCCCCTTTCCTCCATTGACTTTTTTGCTTCCATGATTGCAGGTAGCATTTCTCCCGCCGGGTCCCTGTGGGACCCGTAGCCCAAAACAAAGTCCATAAGAATTAGGGCAAGTTCGTCATCCTTTGCATCCTGTAAGAGCCTTTCAATCCTTGCTGCAGGATCAATCATCGGATGCGGTTTCCCTAAGGTGAAGGCGTCATCCCCAAAATCTATGCAGGTATTTTTATAGCTGACCATGGGGTTTTCTAATTTCAATTCAGGAGATAAGGGAATATTTGAATGTATTTCAAAGTCTTTGCCCAATATATCCATTGCTTCCCCTGCTAAGGTCCCGCCTGTGTAAAAAGCCCTTAAGTATTTCTGGTCTTGTACAAATTTCCCTGCTTCTCCTTCTACAATCTTGTTTATTTCTTCAATTGGCAGGCTGAAGCCAGTAAAATCCTCAACCTTTTCATTGTGTAATAAGGCAGCTGCCTTTCTGGCAGCATCCTCCAAAGAATGAGCGGCGAATGCTTTATACCTTTCGGCCATTCCCATGCCGCCCCCGATAAAATCAACCACTATAGGCTTACCTGCACCTTCTGCTGACTTAAGAATTTTTTCTGCCACAGATGGATGGGGCGGTTTTGATATCAACACTATGACACGGGTCTCCGGGTCATCCATAAGCGCCTTTAATCCTTGAAGCATCATTAAGCCGCCTATTTCCCCGTCTAAATCTCTTCCCCCCGTTCCGATAACCTGGGAGACTCCTTCTCCAAGCTTGTCAATAAGTACCGTAACTTCCTGGATTCCGGTTCCTGAAGCTCCCACAATACCGATATGGCCTTTTCTGACCACATTTGCAAAGGCTAAAGGAACATTATTTATTATGGCAGTCCCGCAATCCGGCCCCATCATCAAGAGCCCCTTGCTGACTGCTAAGTCTTTTAGTTCTTTTTCTTCTTCAATCCTTACATTGTCGCTGAAAATCATTACGTGCAGATTATTGTTTAAAGCTTTTTTCGCCTCTTGGGCCGCATATTTGCCAGGAAGCGAAATCAATACCAAATTTGAATCCGGCTCATATCTTATGGCCGTATCCAATGTTTTGGGCATGTAGTCTCCGCTTCTTGAGGCATTTTTCCGGTTTAGTATTTCATCCACCTGCTTCATAACATCTTCAATAGCTGTATCTTCATCAGCTAAGACACTTACAAAGAAATCGTTTGGAGTAATTTCCTGCAATTCCGGCCTGCTTAAATTTAAATTTACTGCCAATTCCTTATTCAAATCAGTCCCCATCCCGACTAAAGCTTCCTTTATCCCCTTGAAACTTTTAATCTCCTTTGAAATATTCATCAGGGTCACCGAATCGTAATAGGTGTTTTTTAATATGCTGTATTTTACAACCTCCATGACCTTCCTCCCCCATATTGGTTGAACAAGAGGCTGCTGTATGTATAAATGCCTGAAATGATATCATCCCCGGAAGAAAACCCATGTTCACCAACCTTTATTAAATTTCCCTCAAATTCATCAATGCTTGTTTTTGATATAAGTGAGATTATTAAACTGCGAATATCCTGGTTAACATAACCCTTGGATGAAAGCTTCAGCATCTCTTCGCTGACCCTTGTTGTTATTCCGTCTATATCCTTAATTATCAGGCTGTTAGTTTTAATGGCCTTGTCAACCTTATGATTGAAATAATGAGACAAATATATCTTTGAAACCATCATCCCGCATATAAAGTCATCCATGGAGGGTGTCAGCCCGATTCCATACCCTATAATTTTTTTAGACAAGTCAGTAACTGAATCCTCTTCTTTCATAAAAGCATCAATAAACCTTAAAAACCTGTCATTTATGAAATCGAAGCTTTTATCCTGATAAGCTTTGCCGGAAAAAGCCTCAAATCCCTTGCATTCCCGGCTTAATGCATTCAATAAGGGTAAACAAAAGCTCTTGCTATAGTGGAGGTAATTCTCCATAATGCTTAATTTAACTAAAATGTCTTCTTCCTGGTTTTTAGTGTAAGAAAAAATTGGATTCGGGCTCCATAGAAAGGCTTTATCGGTAGCCAGCTTAATATTTAAACCGCCCACCCATATATATCCGTTCCGGAAGCTTATCTTCATTCCCTTCTTTATTCCATAGTTTAAAAAGGATTTTATGCCAAAGAGTCTTATTGCTTGTGGTGCCATTGGTTTATCAATGGTTATAAACGTAATGAAATGGTTGTCATTTGATATGATGTTTAATGCGTTTTTAAAAACCGAGTGTGTTTTTCCCGACAGGTTGTCATTTTTCAGTATTGTTATTAATTCTTCACAAATACTTTCTGCAACCATACAATCCTCATAGACTTTTTATCTAATACTATTCTACTATTAAATTTTTATAAGATGTTCCAAAACAATAAGGCCTTATTTGTTAATATCTAACAAAATCAAAGCGACCTATCCTACAGACAAGTTTATTTTTCAAGCTAATATGCAATTGTTATCAACTGCCGATAAACTTCACTATTTTTGTTTATTTAATTATATAGAGGAGATTCTAAAAAAATTGTCTATTTTCAAAGAATAAAAAAAAGGCTCAGATATTCCTGAGTCTTTATGTCATATTGTATCTCCTGCCTTTATTATGAACCGATGATAATATTATTCAGCTCATTTTCCAACCCTTCTAAATATTGTTTTTCCCGGCTTTCCATCTGCTGCAATTTATATATGGTGCTTGTGACTTGATTTTTTACATTTTCTACACTTTGATAGGAATTATTGATTTTAGACTGCATGTACCAATCCGCAATCAAGCTGTCAAAAAAGAAATCAGCAAATTTAGCAAAGCCCTCAGTCTCAAAATTAATATCATAGTTAATTGTCACATCTGCCAGCTCGGATTTAAATTCCCTCAATTTTTGATGTGCTCTTTCCACTTCTCTCATGGCATCATCAATATGGGAATGTTTTGCCAAGTCCGTAATCAGCCCTCCCCCTAATAAATCCCATGTTCCCCAGCCCCGGGCAGAGCCTAAACTGCTCAGGGAGGAATCAAGGCTGTTTACCGCAGACTGCCCTGCCAAAACAGCTTCTCGAATCTCTCCTATATTCCTTTTGGATTCTTCTATCTTCTTAGTCAGGTCTAATATTTTATTTGCCGCAGGTCCACTAAGGCTTAGCAGCAAATTCTTCTTTTCTTCATATAAAGCATTATATTCATCGATGGAGCCCTTGTAGTTTTCTCTCTCTTCCAATAATTTTGATATTTCTGCTTCTATGTTGTTTAAATCATTATTTGCCTGGTCATATTTAAGTTTTGCCGAAAGTGCTTCCCTTTGCTCTTTTTCTTTTTTGTCTTCTAATTTGCCGGTAAGCGAATAAAAAATCGAAACAATATTAGTATGATCCAATTTCTCCACATCTAAATTTTCCTTATCCACCACTTCTTTTAATTCGTTTACCTTATGCCTTAATTCAGCTTCATCTCTCGATAATTCCGCAAGAACCGAATCGATTTTGCTCAGCCTGTGTATTTTTTGCAGGGCTTCTTGCAGCTTCATGTCTAACTCGGTCAACATGGCACCTCCCAATAGGTTTTATATCATCATGTATGTCATCCTGAGCGCTTATGTAATACTGAGTGTTTTTGTCATCCTGAGCGCAGCGAAGGATCTCATGCGATTATTCTATTCTTTTCAACATCAAATACTCGTCGCAATAAGTCCCGTCCTTAAACTTAAAACCATTTTCCCGGGTCCCGTATATTTCAAATCCAAACTTCTTGTAAAGCTCTATTGCCTTGTGATTTGGACTTGCAACCTCCAATTCAACCAGTTCAAAGCCCTTATCCTTTGCAATCTTCAATATCTCGGTTATTAGAGTACTTCCTATTCCCAAATTCCAAGCTTCCTTAAGAATAGCTATACCAAAGGTCGCCCTGTGAGAGATTTTGTATTTTTCACCAATCGATGCCAAGCGTGTATTCCCGACAAGTTTATTGCCTATAAAAGCACAAATCATAACACCCCTCTGAGCTTCCCTCATATTTTTAATATAGTTGATTTCATCTTCAATTGTCATTGTTACTTCATCCGGATAAAACAACAAATAATCCGTTTCAGCGGTCGCCTTCTTCAAATAGTCGAGCAGTACCTCCGCTTCCCCGATTTCCGGACTTCTTAATACACATGTTTCTCCATTCTTTAGCGTAATTGTCTTTTCTTCAAATATCATAATAACCCCCTATTATTAAGAATTTAACTATATTTAACAAAACGAGAACAGAAAGAACCGTCCCCAAAATTAGTCCCCAAAATTATTTTAGCAGTTCAACCTTAAAGGCATTTATTTGAGCCGGATAGCTTTCCATAATCATACCGTCATAAGTAATCTTAACTATACTGCCTTCAGAAAATTCCGATAAATCTGTTAAGCCGGCATTATCCTGGCGGACTCTGACAACAACCTTATCGCTGGAATTAAGCTCCCCTGACCCTTCTTCAGGTTCAACCAACATGGAATCCCCATTGTTTTCAAGCACTTTAGCATTAAAGGATACATTATTAATACTTTCCTCGTTATTTATTATAAATCTATTTACTATACCGATGATCAGGACCGCTAAAATCAGTCCTGCTATCAAAAAAATCAACCTTCTATTCATCTATATATCACCTCAATAACTATGACGCTCTAAACAAAAAAAATGTTCCCTAGATGACAAGGGGATGACAAGGGGACGGGGGTACTGTCATCAAATGGCCAGGATGACAAGGGGACGGGGGTACTGTCATCAAATGGCCAGTGACAACCGTCCCCGGTAGTCTACGTCCATAGTAGTCTAAGAAATTGTTGAGAACGAAAAGAACCGTCCCTAAAAGTCGTCCCTAAAAGTCGTTGAGAACGAAAAGAACCGTCCCTAAAATTTTATGGATTTTTCCATTTCTTCCAGGGTCTTTATGTCTTCGGGTGAAAGCTTTTCATACAGGTTCTGCCTGTAGATTTTTGCTTCATCAAGCTTGGTCTTCCCTTTACCCCTATTCTTGTTTACTTCGTACCAGTAAATTTTTTTATTCTTGTAATACAAGTCGAAGTCAACCAGTCTGTTGCCCTCTATGGAGTATTCCAAGGCCATCAGTATCTTTTTTATCTCTATGGGTGTATGGAAAGAAAATAATCTCACCTGGTAGGTCAATACAGAGTAAAGGATGACTCCAAAGTCCTTAGTCCAGCTTTCACCCAAAACCATTCCCATTTCTAACTTGGACAGTACAAACATAAGCCTGTCATAGTGTTTAAAGTAATTGCCGTAGGAGTCGTATATATTGATTCTAAGCTCGTACCACTGGCTGTCATCCAAGTTTTGAGTAATTAACCTAAAGCCCTCTAACCTAAGCTTTTCCTGGACTTCCCTGATCGGTTTTGAAATTAAGAGCTTAGTATCCAAAAAATCAGCAACTGGACCGTTAAGGACCCTTCTGGTTAAAGCAATTATTGTATCATCCTTCTCCCCTATTCCGATTCCTTCAATCCAATCAACCTCTTTACCCCCGAAAATCTCCTTGAGCTTTTCTGCCATCTTATGCTCATCACCCGCAATACGCATTACCACCGTTGCCGGTCCCATATCAACCTTTTGCAGCAGCTTAGCTATTGGACTGCTTATAATCGAGCACAGTATTGAGGATGACCCATCATTGATGAGCACAATTCTCTTAGCATCCTCCACATAGGTCTTTTCATAATCAATGCCGGTTATGTAACAAATTGTGGAGTTTTCCGATGCTTTATCAAATGCCTTCCAAAAATCCGTAATCTCTCCCTTAAGATTCGTAACTAAAAAATCAGTCACTATATCCGCTTCATCCGTTCTAAAAAACAAATGCCTGGGTCCAATCCTGAATAATAGCATGAATATCCCCCTTTCTTTATAAACCCGCCTTTTTTGATTCCATACCCCTTAAACGATTAGTGCCAATCGGGTAATTCAAATGAAATACCCTCTTGTTTGATAAATCGATTACATTAATGCTCAGCACCCCGTTTAATCCGATTGTGCCGCCATTTTTGTAATGACAGGGCTCAAAGCTGTGGCCGAAAAGATTAAAATCTGCCTTATAGGGGTATTCCTTGTAATAATGGCCTGCCGTAAAGTTCAGCTCTTCTATGGTTAAAAGTCCTTCTTCCAATATTGTGCCTTTTTTGCTCAACTTACTCACAGTATCATAGTCATCATGGTTCCCCATGAAATAATACACTTTAGTATCAGTGTTTTCCAAGCCTTCCACAAGTTCTTTCACTAACATGGAATAGCCCTTTATTCTGTCTCTGTTAATCTCTAACTTAACATTATCAGCCAAATCACCCGTATGAATGATATATTTAGGTTTTAATACATCGATTATCTTAAAAATAAAAGGGTAAATTTCCGAAGGAGTATCGCTGATATGAAGCAATACAGGTCCCTTTACATCATTTAACAGGTCCTCCGGCCTATGAATGGAAGTAAATTTGCCCATTAAGCTTTTACAAACTTCCACTAAGCTTTTCATGTTTTATCTCCTGTATCACAAAAGAATCTGCTGTTTTTCATTTAATATAAATAGTATTATATATAATAACACAAACTTTTGGCAAAGTATACAACATATTTCCTCATTCTGAGATCCTTCGCATATGCTCCGGATGACATAATGAGATATTTTTCTTACCTTAGGGATGACAAAATGGTGATATTAGAAAAAAAATATTTATATTTTATTAATTGTATGTTATTATATAAACATATTAGTTTATATGGTTGTTATTCGAAAACAGATTTGTGTTTTGGCTTAAATCAAAATAACACAGTCATGTATGGGAGGTAGATAACTTGAGAAAAATATTAATCACCGGGGCATTAGGGCAAATAGGCTCTGAATTAACCGAAGAAATGCGCAAAATTTACGGTACGGAAAATGTCGTGGCCAGCAGCAGAAGAATAAAGGAAGGCCATGAAAAACTTATTGAATCCGGTCCCTTTGAAGTTTTAAACATCAATGATTCGGCAACATTGGCATCAATAGTTGACAAATACAAAATAAATACTATCGTAAACCTTGCCGCGGTATTATCTGCCGTAGGAGAAAACGACCCTCAACAGTGCTGGCATATAAATATGAACGGTCTGTATAATGTTTTAGAAGTTGCCAAAGAAAAAAATTGCATGGTTTACACCCCCTCTTCCATTGCTGCCTTTGGGCCAGGAACTCCGAAAGACAAAACTCCCCAAGATACGATTCAAAGGCCGACCACCATGTACGGAGTAACAAAGGTTGCCGGCGAATTACTATGCGACTATTACTACAAAAGGTTTGGTGTCGACACAAGAGGTGTCCGCTTCCCCGGCCTCATATCTTATGCTACCCTGCCGGGAGGCGGAACAACGGACTATGCGGTTCATATCTACTATGAAGCTTTAAAAAACAAAAAATACTCTTGCTTTATCCAAAAGGGAACCTTCATGGACATGATGTACATGCCGGATGCATTGAGGGCAATAATTGATTTAATAGAAGCAAATCCTGACAAACTGAAACACCGCAATGCTTTTAACGTTTCAGCCATGAGCTTTGATCCTGAAATGCTGGCATCATCCATAAGAAAATACATTCCCGAATTTGAACTTGACTATGATGTTGACCCCATAAGACAGTGTATAGCCGAATCATGGCCAAATTCATTGGACGATTCCGCTGCCAGGGAAGAATGGGGATGGAATCCCAAATACGATTTGGATTCCATGACAAAAGATATGCTTGAAAAATTAAGAATCAAATTGAATATTCAAGATTAGTATGATTTGAAATACTGAGCGCAATGAAGGAATCTAATTTGATTCTTCACTGCGCTCAGTTTTATTAGTGATATCCACACCACGATAAACACATAAGCTTTGTCATCCTTTAATTGTAGTTTTTTAAGAACTCAATCGCTGCTTCTTCAGCAAGAGGTTTGCTGATTAAATACCCCTGAAGCTTATCGCAGTTATAATTAACATAAAATTGTTTTTGCTCTTCGTATTCTACCCCTTCAGCTACTACCCCGTAGCCTAACTTGTGGGCCATTGATATTATATCTCCTATAATAGAGTCCTTGTTATTGGGGTCTAAGATTTTATCACTAAAGGATTTATCGATTTTTATGATGTTGACATTTAACTCACGCTCCCTGGATAAGGATGAATAGCCGGTGCCAAAGTCATCAATTGCGACTCTTATCCCCGAAGCCTTCATCACTCCCAAAAGCCGGTTTATTTCGTCATAGTCTGAAGCAAATATAGTTTCCGTAATCTCAATAACAATATTTTCCGGATTAACCTTCATTTCATCTATAAGGTTAAATAGGTCTTTGATGAAGTTTTCCCCTATCAACTGGATGACAGAGATATTTACGGATACATTTATTGAATCGTAGCCGTCTTTTTTGAGTCTGTTCAAGAATTCGAAGGCTTTTATAAGAACTTTTTTGCCCAATGGGATTATGAGCTTAGTTTTTTCAGCCAAGGGAATGAACTCCCCTGGCATCAGCATGCCTAATTTATTGCTGTTCAACCTGGCTAATGCTTCAAATTCCGTTATTTTATTTGATTTGATATCTAAAATCGGCTGAAATTTCAAATGTAGCCCGTCATAGCCTTCATCTGTTTCAATTCTGGCAAGCTCAGCTTTTATCTCTCCTTCGCGGATTACTTCCGCTTCTAATTCATCGTCAAAAAAGCATATTCCTATATCCGCGTTATACAAGTCCATTGCCTTTTCAGATGCAACAAGGAGTTTCTTTGACAATTGCCCCATATCATATACATTATCTTCATTAAGTTCTATTATACCGATTCCCCCTCCTACTCTTTCGATGCTGAGAATCGAGTCCATGGTGCCTACCAGTTCTTTGCAAAACTGTATCAATTCTTCCTTATCATCATAACCTTTTACATAAAAAATAAACCTGTTTTGAAATGTATAATATAATTGGCGTTTATCGGTACAGTGCATTTTAAGAGCGTCTGCAACTTTTTTTACTATATCCTGAGCGTAATCAAACCCGTAAGTGAGGGTTAAGGTTTGTATGGGGCTTACATTGATGCCGACAAGGGCTCTCTTTTCGGTTGAAACGATCTCTGCATCCCGGGCTAACACGTTTTCCAGATACCTGCGATTGTAAAGCCCTGTCCATGTATCATGTTCACTTATGAATTTAAGATTGTCTTCCATTTTCTTTCTATCCGAAATATCCAGAATTATCCCTTCAAGAGCTTCTACTTCACCTGCTTCATTATAAATCCCTTGTCCCATCTCAAGGACCCATTTTCGCTCGCCTTGGGCCGTCGTGATTTCATATTCATATTTAAAGGGCTGCCTCTTTGCCAGAATCCGTTTCCATTCATTCCAGAGCAGTCTTCGATATTCCGGCGAAATCACTTCATTATATGATAAATCTTTGTTATATAACAAGTTTTCCGCAGTATATCCCGTCAAATTATAGCAGCCGGCAGAAACATACTGCATGGTCCAATCCCTGTCGTAACTGCACCTGTATGCCATGCCCGGAATATGAGAAAGCAGGACGGATTTGCTTCGCTCGCTTTCCTTCAAAGATTTCTCTATTTCTTTTCGCTCTGAAATATCATGCATAAAACAAATATGATTAAATCTGCTGTTATCATGCAAATCAATCTTGGCTACGACAATATTCACCCATACAATCGACCCGTCCGGTCTGATATATCGCTTATCCATGGAATATGAGTTTATTTCGCCTGCCAAAAGTCTTTTAAAATTCTCCAAGTCTTCTTCCACATCGTCTGGGTGGGTAATTTTTTCCCATCCTAAGGCAATTATTTCTTCCTTTGACCTGCCCAAAATTTCCTCAGCCTTGGGATTTACATTGTGATAAAATTCTACATAATTGCTGTTTGGATTTTGGGCGTGTGATATGGTTATCCCTATAGGTGCCTGTTGAAAAATTGTGTCAAATGTTAATTCTTGGCTGTGGAGTTTTTGCTCATAGAGTTGTTGTAATTTCAAAAATTCAAGATGCACTTCTATCCTGGCTCGTAAAGAATCAAAGTTAACAGGTTTTCTTATATAATCAACTGCGCCCATTTTTAGCCCTTTTATTTCATTTTCCGGCTCATCGCTAACAGTCAATATTATAGTCCGAAGCCTTTTATACCTGTCATTTGATTTCAGAACCTCAAGGATTTCAAAACCATCCATCTTAGGCATATTCAGGTCAAGTATCAGGATATCTATATCCGGGTGCAGGTCAATAAGAAGCATGGCTTCTTGTCCGTCACATGCCGTCAATGTGTTATATTCGCTTAACATATTTTTTATAATCAAGCGGTCTGTTGCCGAGTCGTCAGCAATCAAGATTTTAGCCGGCATAATATTCCCCCTTTTTCCGGAATACCTTTTCCATTTGTTAGATTATACCACATTTTTTGACAAAAGAACACAAAAAAATGAGAAATGCTTGAAACTGTCCCTTAATAGTCCAAAATTCCATGAAATATATCTGTTGCTACCTCTATCAAGTCATCCCTGAAATCATATTCATTTGTGTGAAGTGCCGGAAAATCTTCTCCGTTTCCGATTAAAAAGATGGCACCCTTGGTCTCTTTTGTATAATATCCGAAATCCTCCGAGCTTCTTATGGCTTCCTTCATTTCAACCACTTCATATCCTTTATTCTCAGCAGCCTTCCTGATTTTGTCGGCACTTTCGGCATGGTTGAATGTTTCGGGAAAAATATCGACATACTCGAAAGCAACATCCAGCCCGTACTTATCCGCTTCCTCCCGGGCTAAGCTTTCGATATTGGCCTGGAGCCTGTCTAATTCTTCCTCATACAAGGCACGAATAGTTAAAAGCAGTTCTCCCTTGCCCGGATTCTTACCGAAGGCTCTTTCTCCCACGGATACTTGTATTACGGTACAAAGAACCATCCCCTTATTCTTATCCGGTGAAGTGAATTCAGGTATGGAATTTATAATTTTTGCAATGGCAAAGGCCGGATTCCTTCCTTTTTCCGGCATGCTTGCATGTGAAGGCATCCCTTCCATATGTATTATCATTCCCTTGGATGAACAAAAACTTACTCCATCCTTTACTGCCACAGCCTTAAAAGGAAAACCGCTCATATTGTGATATGCATAGATTTCATCGATATTATTTTCTTCTATAAACACAGCTGCCTCTCTTGCTCCGTCTCCCGTTTCTTCAGCATGCTGGAACAAAAAGAAAACATTCTTGTCTGCACCATACATGTCAATTTCCAGCGCAAAAGCCGCTAATGATGCCGAATGCCCGTCATGGCCGCATTTATGGGAAACCCCTTGAATCTTTGACCCGTGAGGAATCTTTATGTACTCATCAGTAGGTATTGCATCGAAATCAGCCCTAAATGCTATGTTTTTCTTTCCGGGGCCGGCCTTGTAAACAGCATAAAACCACCGGCCTTTATCTACTATTTCCAGCCTTGTGTACTTTTTCAAAAAATCTATCAGGTGCTTTTTTGTCCATGTTTCATTATTGGCCAGTTCCGGGTGTTCGTGCAGTTCATGACGAAGCTGAACAGCCAAATCATAATTCCTCTTGTTCATAATATCTCCCGTTCAGAATCACACCCTTGAGGGTTATTCATAGCAATTTTAAATATCTGCAATTATGCTTTTTCTTTTATCCTCGTACTCTTCTTTAGTCATGAGGCCATTTTCATACAAAACTTTTATTTCTTCCAGTCGCTTTTTGGCATCAGAAACATATACATAGTCCTGATCCTTGACTTCTTCGGAAGCCTTTTTCAAAATATCAGGATTTTTCATTAAATCATTGTCCTCAATTATAATTTCATGAGATGAAACCCCTTCTTCCGTAAATGCATTTTTGTAATGGGTAACCGTAATGATAACTGCGACCAAGGTCCAAAAGATTCCAAAGGGGCCAAATGTCGGTATAACAACAACCAAACCTATCAAACAAAATACAAGACCTACAAAAAACCCTGCCTTTGACTGGGCCTTGCCTGGTTTTACCTTAATTTTCTTAGCCATAATTCTCCTCGATAATAAAAAGATAATTAATTATATCAAATTTTCTTTCCTTATACAACAATATACGCCATGTTTTGAGCTGTCGAATAAACTATAATCATATTATGCAAAAAAATACCAAACAAATATTGACAACAATTTATCAAAGTGCTATTATTAAATTAATCTCGTTGACCGCTGGTCAATGAAATGTAAAAAACAGGAGGAGATAAAGTATGAAAAGGTTACTAAGTCTACTGCTATGCCTGATTATGGTTTTAATGACAGCAGCAGGATGTACCCAACCAAGTCAAACTCAGCCCCCCTCTGCAGAGGAGACGGGAGAACCGGACGAAACCCCAAAGGCTTTGATGAAACCTGGAACCTACACTGCAGAGGCTTACGGTTTCAGCATGTCCTGGCCTGACATACTGCATGTAACGGTATCTGAAAACTCAATAGAGTCCATCGCATTTGATGAAGAATCCGGAAGCACGTCATCCATGATTGATGCCGTGGCAGCAGTTATGTTTCCGCGAATACTTGAAAGCCAGTCCGTAAATGTGGACATGATAAGCGGGGCCACCGTTACCAGCAGTGCAGCCCGCAAGGCGGTTGAAGACTGCATCAAGCAGGCAATTGTTGCAGCCGGCAATGAAGAATCCGCAATAGATGCCTTCAAAAAGGCACCGGAAAAGCCCGGCGGAAGCCAAGTTCTTGAAACTCAAGTATTGGTTATTGGTATGGGAGGCAGCGGCACCTATACTGCCCTTCGTGCGGCAGAAATGGGCGCCCAAGTATTAGCCATAGAAAAACAGGGACGCTACGGCGGCACCACTGCCCTCACTTCCGAAGTTCAATCCATCAATCCTCCACGGGTAAAAGAATTATACAATAAGGGTGAGGATTTTACAGACGCAGAAGCCATGTACAAGGCATGGATGGAGTATACGGAAGGGGATGCCAAGAAAGAAATGCTGGACCTCTATTTTGAATACTCAGGCCTTGCCTTTGACTGGTTAGCCATTGACCATGGCGTCAAATTTGATTTTGATCCGAAGCCCGGCTTTACACCTGCAGATTGGTATAAAGTTAAATTCCAATGGTATCCGAATTCGCATCCCGACTTTCCCGGCGCACCCATGTTAGGTATTAACAAGCGTGATATAGCTTCATATTTCGATAACCTTATCGAAGAATTTACGGATTTGGGCGGAAAATACATGCTTGAAACAGAGGCCTATGAACTCTTAACCGATGAGTCCGGAGCAGTTGTGGGCGCCAAGGCTAAAAACCGGGTGACCGGCACCGAATACACAATCAAAGCCGACGCAGTGGTTTTAGCAACAGGAGGCTTTTTAGGCAACAGTGAAATGACAAATAAATATCTTTCGGATGAATACTTCCCCCTGAAGGGCGCCTGGAAAATCTACGGCTCTTATGGCAATGACGGCAAGATGATACAGGCTGCCATAGATATGGGGGCAGCAACTTACAGCATCGGAATGCCTCCCGAGGTACACATGTCCGGCTCGGCCATGTTCATACCCCACAGCTACGGCTTCCCCATAAACAAGGTTGAAGGCCAGAAAAGTTTTGTTACAGGAAAGCAAAGCGTTTGGTCGGTTGCAGACCTCCCCATGTTCCTTGGAATCACTCCGGACAGCTTAGCTGTAGGCATGGACGCTAAGAGGTTTGCGTCAGAGACCGGTGTGGCCATGTTAGACCCTTGGATTGCCGGACCTAATTTCTACAGCATCTGGAGCAGTGAGCAAATTGACGACATTCGAGACAACGGATTCAAGTATCCCCTTGCCGGTGTATCATCAGGTTTCTTGGGTTATACGGGAGACATACCCGTAAATACACCCCTTCCGGAAGCCTATGATGTTTTAGATGCAGGAATTGATATGGGCTTTATATTCAAGGCCGACACCATAGAAGAACTTGCTGAAGCCATAAACTTAGACCCCTCTGCCCTGAAAAATACGGTAGAAAATTACAACTCCTACTGCGCAAAGGGCAAAGATGAAGAGTTTAACAAGGATCCCCAATTCCTGAATACCATCGGCCAAGGTCCCTACTATGCAGTTAAGATGGCAAGCTACGCATACAACACCTGTGCAGGACTTGATGTAAATAACAAGCTGCAAGTGCTTAACACCTCCGGCCAACCGATTGAAGGCCTCTTCTGCGTAGGCAGTGACTGCGCAGGCGTTCTCTTCAGCGAAAAGAAACCCTATGTAACATACGGCGGAGCAAACAACGGCTGGGTTCTTACCAGCGGGTATGTTTGCGGTGAGTCTGTGGCAGATTACGTTAAAAATAAATAATACCTTCCCTCATTTTTTTCTCGTGCAACGTATGGATTACTCATACGTTGCACTTTTATTTAAACATTCTGCCGTCTATAAAATGCTTGTTGTTTCACAAGAGCTATGATAAAATAATTTTTAACGAAGTGACGAAAGGATGTACCGGATGAGTAAAAAACCAACAAGCCGCGACCTGCAGGCACTTGAAACCGAAAAAAAAGTGACCGACATGGCAATGAAATTAGTGAGGGAATACGGATACGACCGGGTTACCATCAGTCAGATCTGCGAAGCCTGCGGTGTTGCCAAGGGCACTTTTTACAGTTATTTTACATCAAAAAAGGATATTCTTATCAAACTGACTTCACGATTCAACAAGGAGTTAAGTCAGTTGTTTATTTTCGATGAAAGCTTGAGGGCAGCGACCCTTTACCGGAATATGGTCACTTCCTATCTGAATTATGTGAACAAGGATGGTCATGCATTTACCAAGTCCTATATAAAAGCAATGATTGATGAAGAGCTGGCAAAAGAAAATGTCTCCTTAGAGCTGCAAAAAAACTTTATAGATAAAGTAATCCGCAAAGGCTTACGGGATGGGGACTTTCAGCTCAATATGACCTGTGATGACTTCTTTGCTATTTTCAGCGCCACCCTCATGGGGGTTTTAACCCGGTGGTGCATGAGCAAGGAAGGGGAAGAATTGCTAGCCATGGGACAGAGGGCCTTGTTCCCTATAATTAATCTTATGAAAAAGCCATAGCGATTTGAATTGAGAGCTTTATGGGAAGGGCGGTGCAAATATACCACCCCTTCATGAATTTGATTTGAAGCAATAATTTTATTAAAACTACTTTCAAGTCTTTTAGATAAATTTGTATCCATAGTTCCCCCTCCATCAATATATCATAAACTAATGAAACAGATAAAAAGCAACATATAAAAAAGGGCAAAGTTTAAAACTTTGCCCTTGTCCTTATCTCTTAACCCTTTGATGATAGTGGGTGTGAAGCAGTTCATGGGACAAATGCCCGTTGGGCTCTCCCAGAAACTCATCATACAAGAGTTTTATTTCAGGATTTTCATGAGATTTTCTTATTGGCATTTCCTTGTCTATATTGTAGATGGTATCAATTCTTCTTTCTTTAATTGATTTATTGGCACCCACGGGTTGACCGCCGCCGCCGGCGCACCCTCCTGTACAGCTCATTATTTCAATAAAAGTATAGTCTTTTGCTTGGCCGTTTTTAATCATTTCCATGACTTTATAGGCATTTGCCAATCCATGGGCAACTGCCACCTTAACGGGCGTACCGTCCAAATCTATGGTGGCCTCCTTTATACCATCAAGGCCCCTCACTTCATCAAACTCTATATTTTCCAATGTTTTTCCGGTAACAACCTCATATACGGTCCTTAAGGCAGCTTCCATAACGCCGCCCGTTGCACCGAATATTACGGCTGCTCCTGTTGATGCTCCCATTATTGAGTCAAAATCTTCATCTTCCAAGTTAGTAAAATCTATTCCTGCGTTTTTAATTAATCTGGCAAGCTCCCTTGTTGTGAGGGCAACATCGACATCCCTGTAACCGGAAGCATTCATTTCCGGCCTCTTGCACTCAAATTTCTTAGCCGTGCAGGGCATTACAGATACGGTAAATATATCAGCCGGATCTATTCCTGCTTTTTTTGCATAATATGTTTTTGCCACGGCTCCAAACATTTGCTGGGGCGATTTGCAGGTTGAAAGATGATCCAAGAGTTCCGGATAAAAGCCTTCCGCATAATTTATCCAACCCGGACTGCAGGATGTAATCATTGGAAGGGTACCGCCGTTTTTAATCCTTGACAAAAGCTCATATCCTTCTTCCATTATGGTTAAATCAGCAGCGAAATCCGTATCAAAAACCTTGTCGAATCCCAGCATTTTAAGGGCCGATACCATCTTGCCCGTAACCTTTGACCCTCTTGGCATTCCAAATTCTTCACCCAGGCCAACCCTTACCGCAGGAGCAGTTTGAACGATGACGTGTTTTTTTGGATCATGGAGGGCTTCCCATACCTTTTCGGTTTCATCATACTCGTAAATGGCGCCAACGGGGCATACTGCCGAGCATTGTCCGCAGAAGGTACAAAGGGTTTCATCATAGTTTTCTCCGAAACCCGCACTGATATTTGTATTGACTGACCTGTAGGAAGGGCTCAATACTCCGACCATTTGGGCTTCTTGACATGCTTCTACGCATCTCAAGCATTTAATGCATTTATTTCTATCCCTAACCAATACTCCGGAGGTATTATCTATGGGGTATATATCTGTTTCATGAGCCAAATTGTAGTTTCTTACGTGGAACCTTTCGCAGAGCTTCCTAAGCTCACAAGATTCATTCCTAATGCAGTTTAAGCAATCATTTGGATGGTTGGCTAAAATCAGCTCCAAAATGCCGGTTTGGAGTTCCCTTACTTCTTTCGTGTTGGTATGAATATCTGCCCCCTCATAAACCATGGTGGAGCATGAAGCTACGAACTTACCTGAAGTTTTATCCTCTACCACGCAAATTCTGCAGTTTGCTTTTATTGCCTGGTCAGGATGATTGCACAGGGTTGGTATATAGTAACCTGCTGATTTGGCCGCTTCCAATATGGTTGTTCCTGCCTCAACAGTCACTTTTTTATTATTAATGGACAGTGTACAAGTTTTCATGTCTCCTCCTAATTATACATATCATAAAAGTGTTGGATTGCTGTTACCATAGCCGTTGGTGCAGCAGTACCTAACCCGCAGAATGAGCATTTGTTCATGACGTTGGCTATACGTTTAACGGTTAAGAAATCTTCAACCGTAGCCTTCCTGTCTGCTATTTTATGGGCCAATTTCAAAAGCTGCCTGTTTCCTTCACGGCAGGGGGTACATTTGCCGCAGCTTTCATGAACAAAGAATTCCTGCACGGTGACCATAAATTCCGCAACGGAGTTGGTATCATCGGCCACTAAGATAGCTCCCGTGCCCAAACTGTAACCTTCCTTGCCGAAATCCTCATAGGTATATGGGATGTCCAACATGGATTTTGGAATGATGGGACCTGAAGCTCCCCCTATTTGAGCAAATTTAAAATCTCTTCCGTCCTTTATTCCGCCGCCTAAGTCATATATGATTTCCCTCAGTGTAATGCCGAAGGGAACCTCGTAAACTCCCGGTTTTTCAACATTTCCGCACAGGCTTATAACCTTTGTTCCCCTGCTTTTTTCGGTGCCCTGGCTCAAGTATGCCTGGGCATCTTTTGTAAACAAGGCCGGCACAACGCAATACGACTCAACATTGTTTGCCAGGGTAGGTCTTCCGAATAAACCTGATACGGCAGTCCTTTGAAATTTAATCTTAGGTCTTCCGCTTCCCCCTTCGATGGATTGTATAAGAGCTGTGGTTTCACCGCATATAAAGGCTCCTGCACCGGAAATCACTTTTATATCAAAGGATAAATCTGTTCCTAAAATATTGTCTCCTAAAAATCCTGCAGCCTTGGCAGCTTCTATTGCCTTTAAAACTATTTCCTTTTGCCTGCCGTATTCTTCCCTGACATATAAATATCCTTCCCTGCCTCCGACCGCATAGGCTGCAATTGTCATTCCTTCAATGATCCTGTAAGGGTCATATTCCAAAAAATATCTGTCTTTAAAGGTTCCCGGTTCACCTTCATCAGCATTGCACAAAATATATGAGTCTTCCTTTACTTTTGCTGCCTGCTCCCACTTTTTGCCCGTAGGAAAGGCTGCTCCACCCCTTCCTCTTAGGCCCGAATCCTTGATAACTTCTATCACCTCTCCGGGAGTCAGTGACAAGACCTTTTTTAAACCTTCATAACCTCCGGCTGCCAGGTAATCGTCAACCGTATCCACATTTATATTATTAAAGTTTTTAGTTAAAATGCTTAGAGATTTTCCCATGTTCCACCTCGATAGTTTCTAATAATTTCAACAACCTTCTTCTCGTCAAGGTTTCCGTAAATCTTTTCACCTATCCTAATAGCAGGCGATATTTCACAAGCACCGAAGCAAGAGCTGTATTCAAATGAAAACATGCCGTCATGAGTAATTTCACCTATCCCTGTTTTTAACTCTTTTTCTATGGCATCTTTAATTTTTTCGTATTTCATTACCTTGCAGCAGGGACCGTTGCATACTTGAATCACATACTTCCCCTTTGGCTTGTCCGATAATGCAGAATAAAATGTGATAGTATCGTATACATTGCTTAAAAATATTCCAAGCCTCTCACTGATGTATTCTGCTTGCTCCTTTGTAATATAATGCTCCGGAGACAAGTCTTGTACGTCCGCTAATATTCCCACAAGATTATGCTTGTTCATGTCATGCTTTTTTAGAATCTTATCAATTTCTTCATACTGGTTTACATCCAATAAACTTTTCGACATATACTCCTCCTCTTAATCAGTCGCCAATTCGTTCAGAAAATGATTTCCTTAAGGAAAAATTATATTATATATTAACAAACTTTTCAACAATAAAATTTACTTATTCCTTTTTATGGGTAATGCCGGGTTTTATGATATCCGTGCCGTACTTCTTACGGATTTTAAGGATTGCATCTTCTAAACTATCGATTTTTTTATCGGTTTTAATTTCTTTTTCATCCACATCCAAATCAAAGAGGGAAATCTGCTCCCTCTCATTTTGAAAACCGCTCAAGCTTATACCCAATAAGCGAACGGGCTCCCCAGTCCAGTTTTTTTCAAGAAGTCTTACTCCCGCACCATATATATCCTTGATATTGCAGGTCGGACTTATGGTCATCTGCCTGGTTATGGTATTAAAATTAGAATATTTAATGGTTATTTGAACGGTATTGCCCTTCTTGCCGCTTTTCCGGGCTGACATGCCTAGGTCATCAGCTAAATCCATAAGTATTGCTTTGGCATCTTCTATGTCCGTAATATCATGAGCCAAGGTGGTTGATCTGCCTATGGATTTAACTTCCTCCCTGGTTGCGTTTACGGGAGAATCATCAATACCCCTTGCCAACCGGACCAGTTCAACCCCTGTCTTCCCTAACTTTTTATAAATGTTATCTATTTTTGTCAGGGCTAAATCCTTGATTGTGTAAATGCCCATGCTGTTAAGTTTTTTAGCAGTCTGCTTCCCTACCCCGTACATGAGGCTGACAGGCAAGGGCCACATCTTTTCTTCTATATCCTTTTTCCAGAGCTCTGTGATACCTAAGGGTTTTTTCATTTCCGAAGCCATTTTTGCCAGGAACTTGTTTTCTGATATACCGATTGAGCACCACAAATCCAGCTCATTCTTAATTCTGTCCATAATATTTCCTGCAGCTTCCAGAGGTTGACCAAACAAGCTCTCGGACCCTGTCATATCCAACCAGGCTTCATCTATGCTGTTTTGCTCAATTACGGGAGTATAATCTGACAAGATTTCCATGACTTCCTTGGACTTCATCTCGTAAAACTTGTGGTCGGGAGGAATTATGATTAAATCCGGGCACAACCTAAAAGCCTCCCTTAAAATCATGGTTGTTTTTATGCCATATTTTCGGGCTTCATAATTTGCAGTTAGTATTATTCCCGATCGGTTGACAGGGTCGCCTGCAACTGCCGCAGGTTTGCCTTCTATTTCCGGATGGCGGGTTTTCTCGCAGCTTATAAAAAAGGCATTCATGTCAACCAAAAATATTACCCTTTTCATAATCTTACCTCTTAATAATTACTCCACCACTATCTCAAGCAACCACTTGACCCATACGGAACCGTCATAACTGGGGATGACTACTCGTAACGGAAAGCCTTGCAGCACCGGAAGTGTCTTGCCCTCTAATTCGTAGGCAAGGAAATTCTCGGGGGCGAGAGCATTCTCTAAAATCATAGAAATTTCATAGCCGTCGGCCCCCTTAAAGGCAACCCTGGTGCTCCCGGGCTGGACTTCTGCCATCTCGAGGATTGTCTTGAGCGATGCGCCCGACCAGGTAGCAACGTCCTTGAAATATCCAACGCATTCCAATATCGGGGTAGCAGTCAGCTTTGGCATGCGCCTCAAATCATCATAGGTCAGGCTCAGCTCTTGGTCGACCTTACCGCTCACCTTTAGCCGGTAGGTGTCGAAGTCAACCAATGTCGGTGTCCCCGTCATAGTCAGACCGGTCTCCGGATCGGCTCCCAGGTAGGGTGGAATATAGTCAGGCATAGTCGGCACAACGATGGGCTCCAGCTCGTCTGGCGGGTCGGTTATCGTTACCGTAATGGACTCTCCGTTTGGTGTGTCCGGGTTTGTCTCGTCGGTTTCCCCTGCTGCGCAGCCGGATGCTATTGTTCCAAGCAGGGAGACCAGCATCACGATAACCATCAATCTATGTCTTTGCAGCATGATCTTCCTCTTAAGCTCAATATTGTTTTTCTCCAGCCAATCCTTGGCTTTTTTACAGGTGCTTCATCTTGAATAACATATAAACGTAAGTTTCACTGTTTCCTCCCATGTTAGTATTAAAAAAGTTTTTTTACCCTTTCAATTCAAAAATTAAATCTTCCAATACACCCCATTTGGTAATCTTATCAAATATCCTTCAAATTTATCTTTTACTCTCCCTGTATTAAAATCTCTTATTATTTCATTTTCATGATATTTCGGATTCTCATACCATTCGGAAAAATATAAATTAATCTATTATCCAAGAATCTATTCTATCGGTATGTACAGTTTGCTGTAAAAGAACTCTTCCCCATCTTGATGGAAAGAAACTTCGCCCACAAAAAATGGTTCATCGGTGGGTGTCAGATTATTCTGTGATAAGTATTCTTCAATATCCTGCAATTTAATTTCTCCTATCAGCTTCCCATTGAGATTGTGCCTTATAGGGCAGGATACACATAATTTGGATTCACGCTTATAAACGAGTCCGGATGTATCCAGGTTGAAAAAATCAACAAATCTTTCTTCGGTAATCAAGCCTATTTTTATTTCATTAATTCCCTCGTTAAGAATATCAAAGGAACATGGAGAATAGTTTAAAACAAACAACATGTATTCCGACCACCCGGCAAATTGCTCAAGGTATGGTTTTTCATGCAATACTAATTTATTGCCAATCATATAATCAAAGCAATAATAGGCAGGGCTTTTTTCAATTTCAAAGGTAAAATCTCCTTGATGCAATTTTTCAACAAATTTCATGTGGCCTTCCATTCTCTCTATCAAGAGTTTTTGATAGTCCAGCTTTTTCTTAGCTGTCTGAGTATTCTTATGGAAAGTTCTGTAATAATCTTCAACAGAAAATTCTGTCATGTTTTTGGATATGTCGGCCAAGCTGTAGCCGGCCGTTCGCATCTTACGCATTGCCAGCAGCCTGCCCACAGAAATGGAATCATAATACTTATAAGTGCTGTCTTTGTCTTTTTTCGGCTCCAAAATAGAAAATTTATGATAATGCCTCAAGGACTCGGTTGTTACTCCCAAATATTTAGAAATATTGCCAATTCGATATTTTATTTTAATCCTCTCCCTATGTATGATAAGTAAATTATACCATACTTTTTATGTCTTGTAAGCAATTAAAAAAACTCGAAAACCCATTCTCAACCAATGGATTTTCGAGTTTTTTATTTAATTATATCTATTTATTTAAAACAAATTCTGAAACAATTTCCCCTGCCAAATAACCGGAGGTGAAAGCCCAGCCTTGAGCAGCTCCGCCAAATGTAACATAGGGTTTCTTTTCGGTAAACAATACACCCATAGAATCCGTACCAACGGCATATAATCCGTTTATAGGAGTTACCCCGTCAGCTTTCAATACATTGAAATTCTCGTTTATGTCTAAAGCCCCGCAGGTACTGTAGCAATAGGGAGCACCGGTAATTGCGTAATAAGGACCGGAGCCTAATTTAACCAAAAACTCCGCAGGTTTATTAAAGTCTAAATCATTGCCGGTTTCGCAATATTCGTTATATTTTGCTACAGTGGCTTCCAGGGTTGCCGGGTCCATATTTATTAGTTTAGCCAAATCAGCAATTGTATCGGCTTTATAAACATATCCCTTATCTATGGCAGCCTGGAGAACTTCATAGGTTTCCGGCAAAGGAGTATTTGGAGGAATGGGAGCCTGATGTCCTAAATAAGCAGTTGCAGGACCTTCCGGCGCGATACTGAAGCCTTCCTCTTTTATCTTCTGAACCTGATCATCAGACCATATGCTGAAAAACCTTGCTCCCGATTTCCACGGATCCAGCATTCCAACACCTGTTTCTGATGTAAATCTTTCGCCTTTTTGATTTACGGCTAATGAGTTTGGAGCAACAACCATATCCAAAGGAATATCCCCAGGTGTCCAAACTGCGGGTCTGCCGGTCATACGTCCGATTACCCCCGGAATTTCATACTTAGCAAAGTTGGTCAAGAAATCAGTAGTTCCTGCCACATGGACCATGGGCGGCATCCCTATATTATATGTGCCTGCTCCGATAGAAATTGAATTTTCAATCATCTTTCCATCATTTTGATTCATTCCGTAATGCTTCCAGGCTCCTTTTAAGGGATAGTATTCATTGCTCAGGTATTTCTCCTGCATATCAGCATTTCCTGCAAATCCGCCTGTTGCCAATACAACTGCGTCTGCGTAAATTTCGTACTCTGTTCCGTCATTTTTGCGAGCTTTTACGCCCTTTACAGTATTAGCCTGGTCATCATATATTAACTCATAGGCTTCGGTCTCAAGCATGTACTTGCCGCCAAGCTTAACATAATCTTCAACCAATCCCTCAAAATAAGAATTAGTTATAGCATATTCCTTGGTGCCCGTATCATTAGGCAGGTATTGATATTTAACTTCGTATATATCTGCTTCAGTGAATCCCCTCTTAGGTGTCGAAAACCTGAACCCGTGTTCATACATAAGCCAATCAACAACTTTTCCCGAGTTATCCAAAAGCAAATCAAGCATTTCGGTCTTTGCATCACCTTCGGTATAATCAAGCCAAGCTTGACGGAGCTGTTCCTTATTTACATAGTCTTTTCCTTCATTAAACTCCTCTTGGAACCTTGGTGCATTAACTGCAAACATTTCACTGGTTACGGCAGATGTTCCCCCGAACTTGCCGGCCTTGTCAATAGCAAGGACGCTTACGCTGTTGGGATCTTCTTCATACATTTTCTCTGCTGCCCTCATGGCAGTTACTGTTCCGGAACCGCCCATGCCTACAACAAGAACTTTAGTATTAATGGTTTCCTTCTTTGTTACCTTTTCAGGAACTATCTTAAAAGCAGCAATCGCATCGGACGGAGATCCTCCTGCCTCTAAAGCTTCAGCTAAGGCTTCCATAACAGCAACCCTCACCGCAGCACTTGAAGCAGTTGCCCCTGTTATAGCGTCAACATAAACTGACTGTTGTTCTATCATGCGGGGCACCATCAAATCAATAACGCTTTGCAAAATAGGTTTTGTTTCTCCGTTATCCATACTTACTTCTATGTCCAGTATGGATGTTTCATCAACAGTTACTTTTACTTCCACTTCTTCAAACAGTCTGAAGCCTGTTGCAGATGCCGTGTAAGTTCCCGGCTTCATCTTTAGTTGTGTTTCTTCTGCTTCGCCGCCGATTTCAGGTTCGTCACTTCCCCCTACGGGCTCGCTTGTTTGAGCGCAGCCTGCCAATAAACCAAACAACATACAGATTGCCAGAACAAGACTTAAAAATCTTTTTGTTCTCATTTTGTCCCTCCTTGAAATAGTTAATGATTTTGGTTTATTTTCATTATAAGGTGCAAAACCATTTGGGAGTCAATAGGATTGTGAAAAATTTTTTATAAATTTAAATAACTTACTGCAAGATTCTTCAAAAATCTACAGTAAGTTATTTTCATTTATACCTATTCAAAACACTGATATCCTATACTCATTTACAATAAATAAACACTATCTTATTTACCATATTTTGCATAACAAATGAATACATATGTTATTTCTTTCTCATACTTTCCCTTCATCTTAATACTCAAACTTAGTGACACTATCTCGTAATTCCTCGGCTAATCGGGCTAAATCATTAGTAGCATTGTTTATTTCAGCCATTGATTCTGTTTGTTCTTTTACATTTGAAGCTACTTCCTCTGAACTTGCTGCGTTTTCTTGAGCAATTGCAGCTAAACTATGCATAATCCCGGATAACTCTGTTTTTTGCTTGTCCATTTCCTTAACTAAAAACATGGATTTGTTTATGATAGTCTTTACGCCTTCAACCTCTTCTGAAATATTTTGGAATTTAGCTCCTGTGGCATGTACACTTTGCACCTGCTCTTTAATAACAGTTAGGATTGCCTGCATTATATGAACAGCCTTTTGTGATTTTTCTTGTAGCTTTTCAAGCATTGAATTTATCTCATGTACTGCTTTTGTGGATTGCTCGGCCAAATTTCTGATTTCTACCGCAACGACAGCAAAACCCTTACCGGCTTCACCTGCCCTTGCTGCCTCAATAGCTGAATTTAGGGCTAATAAATTAGTTTGTGCCGCTATGCTTTCTATAAGCTTGCTAGCCTCTCCAATTTTCTTTGAACTTTCATTAGTTTCTACAGTACTGGAATAAATAGTTTCTATTGCATCATCGCTTTGCTTTGTTTTATCCATTAAATCCTTTATTATATCAACGCCTTCATCCTTTAGAAGAATTAATCTCTCCATAACGGTATTAATTTCTTCCATGTCATTTAACTCTTCTTCGATAATTCTTTTTAGCTCTTCGGTTTTATTTACGCCATTTTCAGTTTCTCTTGCCTGTTCAGTGGCACAATTTGATATTTCTTCAATAGTTCTTGCTACTTCATCCGCTGAATTAGCAGATTGATTGCTGATAGCACTCAATTCTTCTGAAGATGAGGCTAACTGTTGTGAAGTATCTGATATTTTTATGATAAAGTCCCTTAGATTGTCAGTAACAACCTTAAATGTTTTTGCTAAAGAGCCTATTTCATCTTTCCTATTAATCAATTTGTCAGGTACATTATCTTTAACATTCAGGTCTGCAATTTTTTCCGCAAATGCAGCTAAGGAAACAAGAGGTTTTGTTGTGGAGTTACCTATAATATATGCAAATACAATACTTATCAATAAAATTACTATTGTTGGTAAAATAATATTTCTCTGAAGGGTCGGCAGAGATTGCAGTATTTCTTCCTCATTGGCGGTAATGGTCAAAATCCAATCAGTATTTTTAATAGGTGCAAAAGCACAATAAAGGTTCCTTCCTTCATAAGAATATGTACTTACACCCTTTTGCTCAGCTAACATTTTTTCAATTAACCGGGCAACAGGCTTGTAGCTTTCTTCAGTCTCCGCAGCTTCTATTGGATTGAATTGTTCCAACACCAAATCTCTATTTGGATGGGCTATGGTTGTACCTTTACTGTTTATCAAAAATGCATAACCATCTTTTCCATAACCCATATCATCAGTAGCTGTGCTTAGGAAGTCAGCACTGGCTCTTGCTACTAATACCCCTATAATTTCACCATCCTTTTTCATTGGGACAGCATACATCATAGAGAGTTCTCCGGTTCCTCTTGCAACACTGATTTCCGATATGGCAGGTTCACCTTTAAATGCTTTCTGAACATATTCTCTATCTCCTAAATTTATAACGATTCCACTATAATCATATGTTGTGCCATCTTCAGGGTAAACGATTGCCATAGAAAGAAAATCTGACTTCTCAACTTCTTTAATTAATATCGGTTGTTGGATTGTCCAATCCATTTCAAAAAGACCTTCCTGGGCCGCTGCCAATTCCGCCATCCTTATTTGATTTTCAACACGGCTTTCCACTAATTTTCTGCCCTCTTCAACTAACAAGCCTAATGTATCTTCTGCATCAGAAACAACAGTATTGCTAACGGTTTTGACAATGATAATTCCAAGAGTTGAAGCTATTACTATTATTAGTATGGAAAAATACAGAATTAGTTTTGTCTTAATACTTTTCATTAATATCTCCTCCTATGACATTTATCAGATAGATTAGACGTTTTTAGTGTTTCACATCTTTTTTTATATACCATAATACATTTCGGCAAAAAAAAAATAATTTACACTATTATGTATAAAAATGTTTTAACAAATTTTCTTCAAATGGAAACAAGACCATCAAAAATACTATAAATGGCCCCTCTATGAAATACTCTGTATTTAATAATCAAAGATATTTAATATAGAGCCTTAAATCTCCTTTATTTTTTCCCATATATATTTTCAGCGCCGGTTTCAGTTGTAAAAAATGTTGCAATAAAGCTTGCCGCAACTAATACTATTAAAACGAGAAATGCTTTATTGTATCCTGCATCAGGCATATTTTTGTTTATGTCAAGGATACGACCCATTATTACCGGAATAACAGCCGCCCCAAAAAATCCGATACAGTTTACCACCCCTGTAGCAATACCCGAGAATCTTCTGTCATTCACTTCATTTCCTAATGTCCAGCACATGGTAAAAGCTGTCATAACAAATCCGAATATAAATAAAAACAAATAAATGAAACCTATAGGCATTTTAGTATAAATTAGAATTATCCATGATATTAGAGTCAGGCCACTTGAAATAATCAATATGGTCTTCCTGTTTTTTAAGAGGTCGGAAATATAGCCAAGGACAATCCCGCCTACTGCTGAACCTGCAACAGCTGCTATAATATAGTTGGCAGCTTGGGTTTTAGAAATATTGTATGTATGCATAAGGAATGAAACTCCAAATGTTCCTAAAAGCACAACATATCCTGTATATAAACCTATATATGCAAAAGATATAATCCATGTTCTTGAATTGGACAAGACTGATTTCAATGCTTGCATAGTGCTTATTTTCGAGGTGTTTACTGGTCTCTTTTCCAGCTCATCCATACTTGGCAGTCCCATATCCTTTGGATCGTTTTTTACAAATAGGGCAGTTAAAACCGAGAAAATTACCATGGCGAATCCCATGAAGACAAATGTTTTTCTCCAACCAAACAGGTTGGCAGCATAAACTAGCGGGGTTTGTGCCAATACTGCCCCAACATTTGCTGCCAGTCCGGCAAAACCAATCATTAATCCAAAATTTTTTGAATAAAACCAGCGGGATTGAATCTTTATTAAACAAATAAATACAACTGATACACCAATGCCTACAAGAAATCTGCCAATATATGCAACATTAATAACCGGCGCAAGTCCAAAAATTACTGAACCGGCCGCTGCTAACAAGGAAAAAATGGTAACTGTTATCTTTGGTCCGAATTTATCAGCAAGTATTCCTGATGGTATCTGCATTATGAAG
>FZPS01000177.1_pt35 | contig 68274 bp, 41 predicted proteins | sample 1817821 | NCBI WGS metagenome assembly FZPS01 (sample SAMEA104158645, study PRJEB21678) | metagenome | place: Germany | collected 2015-04-21
AACCTGCGTACTTCCTGCTTCTGACGCCGCGGCGGGCACGGCCGAGAAAGGCGACTGTATCAGCGCCTTTGCTCTTGAGATCGGCAACGGCAGCTAGGATGGCGGAGTCAAGGTGGCTCCTCACAATATTTGGACGATCAAATCCTGGACTTGAGTGAATGACAACAAAGGGTATCTCATTCTCGATCAAGTAAGCCAGGTGGCTCTCAGACACAGCCGCCCAGACGAATATGGCTCCGTCGATTCTGTTGGCACGGAAATACTGGACATGCTCTGCCTCATGATCGTCCTGCCATCTGCTAAAGCAAAAGGTCAGCGAGTAATTGCGATCAGCGAGCACGTCTTTTATCCCTTCAAGAACGCTCATAAACCTCGTGTTTGAGACGTCTTTGTCGGACACGACAGCAACTGACATAGCTTTCTTGAGACGCATTCCACGCGCACATTGGTCTGGAATGTAATTGAGCTTCTTGGCAGCAGCTAAAACAGCCTGGCGTGTATGGTCGCTGATCTTTACGCCCTGCGTGTTGTTGAGGACATATGAAACAGTAGCTTGCGAGACTCCGGCAAGACGAGCTACGTCTTTACTTGATACCTTTCTTGTCCTGCCCACTACCTGGGCCTCCAGCCATTTATACGTATAAGTGACAGCGTTAGTTTACCCCAACCAACGGTCAAAGTCAATAGAAGCCTGTTTGTCTGCTATCGGTCTGGGATAATGTCACCTCGTAATCGGCCTGTGGTGACAACCGCGGGCAACGTGGACGTGCCCCCAGGATCCGAGATGCGTTGGCATTGATGATATGCCAGATCCGTATGGGGGATCCAACACAAGAAGAGGTTTTTTCTCATCGTATGCATTTCAACACATACGCAAACCAGACCTTATATATGGAGCTGTCCAGAACCAATCCCGGCTACTTGCTGCAGTTTGGACAGGCTTCCCCAGGAATGATAGAATTAATGCGCGAGCAGCCGCAGCTCATTGCGATGGATGGTGAAGCAGGCGATGAGGTTTATACATACTGCAGATTGGCAGATAGGCATGAAGGCGGCCAACGTTCCGCAGGTAGCGGACAAGGTGAGGATGGCACGCCTTGAAGTGATAGATAGGATTGGCCGTCTGGCTGAGGAGCGAGAGGCTGACTTCGTCGTTGTTGCAGGTGATGTGTTTGAGCACAACCAGGTCGGCCGGCAGTGTGCTCGAGATGTGCTGCGCAGACTGGGCTCATACCCGGTTGATGTGTACATAGTGCCTGGAAACCATGACTGCGCAGGAGCCGGCTCGATCTATACGACCAGTGCGTTTCTTGACACCCCGTCAAATGTCCACGTTCTAATAGAACGCGAGCCTGTTGTGATTGAGAGGCCGGGTGTGACTCTATATCCGTGTCCTGTTACACAGAAGAGAACGATGCTGGATCCGACTGACTGGATACCCTCGGAATCTTCCATGAACACGATAAGAATAGCAGTGGCGCACGGCTCTGTCCGCGAGCTCGGCATCGGCGATCCGGATGACAACCCGATTTCTCTTGCAGCTGTTGCCAGCAAGCGCATCGACTATCTCGCACTCGGGCATTGGCACAGCACGATGATGCTCAGCTCACGTGCCTACTACAGCGGCACACCGGAGCAGACAAGCTTCTCTGAGCGGGATAGCGGCAACGTGCTTGTCGTCTCAATCGATAGGCCGGGATCGGAACCTGTGATTGAGCCTGTCCGTGTCGGCAAGCTTGCATGGGTGGAAATCGAGCACGAATTGACAGGGCCATGGCAGGACAGTCTAGGCAGACTGCGCGATACTCTTGACTGCCTATCGAGTGATCCGTCCAATACGCTACTCAGGCTCAGGCTTACCGGCATCTCTGATGGCGAAACGCTGGCGAAGGTGGATGACCTTCTCGATGATTTCAGACCTGCATTCCTACACATAGACGTCAACAAGTCAGGGCTGCTGCTTGACATCGACGAGGACAAGCTATCCGAGTGGGCAAGCACCCGGCCACTGGCGTGGGCGGTGGTTTCTGATCTTAGGCGGCTTATGCGCCAAAGTGCCGCAGACGAGGCGGCAGCGGCTTTTGACATCGAAGATGCAGGTCTTGGCGATTCGCAGGTGGACCTGGCAGAAGTGCTTGAAAATGCAAAGCTGCCCGAAGATGAGGATTGGAAGATTACCCGGGAGGAAGTGCAGGCTGCGTTGGCTGAGATGCTCAAGGCACTGGGAGGGATCTCACGGTGAGGCTGTTGTCCCTACAAGTGAAGGGCGTTTCGTGTTTTCGCAATCCAATAAAGATAGAGGACTTCGACCCGCATATCAACATCATATACGGGCCTAACGAGATAGGTAAGAGCACGCTTGTAACGAGTTTGGCCAGGGCGTTCTTTGACAAGTCGAGCAGTCGAGGACAGGAGATCGAGAACCTGCGCCCATGGGGGACCTCGCTGTCACCTGAGATCGCAGTCGAGTTTGTCGCAGGCCACGACAAGAGATTTATGTTAGAAAAGGGGTTCCTCGACAATCCCTACACTCGACTCTCCGAATGGACAGGCCTTGGGTACGAACTCTTGGCAGATGGCGACCGAGCGGAAGAGATAGTCCGCAAGATGTGGAAGAGCTCGATACCGGGTAGAGGAGCGACGAAGATAGACCACTGGGGGCTTGCCAGGCTGCTGTGGTTTAGGCAAGAAAAAGAGAGATTTGACCCGCCAAGACTCAATGACGAGGTCTTGCTCAATGAGTTGCGACAGACTCTGGATATTATGACCATCAGCACGGAAGAAGAGGAGCTGTTCGGCACGCTCGCTGCCGAGCTGGGAAGGATAGTCACAAGCAAGAGGCGCGATTTTGTAGCGGGTTCGAGGATAGCTGAGCTGATGAGGCAGAGAGACGAATTCAGGGAGAAGATCGTCTCTCTTGAAAGCAAACTGGATTTGGTTGAGACGCTTTCAGGAAGGATTTCGCAGCTAACGTCTGACATAGACGAGCGGGAGCGTGCCCGCGGAGCCAAGAATGCCAAGCTACAGAGTTTGAAGGGCGAGGTTGAAAGGGTTCGACAGTTGCGTGAAAACCTCAAGATAGCTGAGAGCGAACTTCAAGTGTTGCAGTCAAGGCAGGATGGGCTGCGCCGCGATCGAGAGACAATCAAGCAAGCGAGAGCACTGATCGAGGAGCTTGACTCCAGCATACACAAGACGCAGGAGCAGCTCGCAGGCACCCTCAAGGAACTCCAGGAGCTTGAAAATGATGCCGATGAAAAGGAGAAGGCGCTAAAGCAGCTCAGTGAGAGAGTGAGACAGGCCAAGTCAGACCTCGAGCGCTGCAGACGGATTGGGCAGCTTCGCAGCTTTGCGAAGGAGCTCGAAGCCAAGCGCAGCCTTCTGAGCAAGCTGGAAAGGCTGTCAAGCGAACTCGACGCCACCAGAGCAGAGCTCCTTAGCATGAGCATTCCAACAGAAGCGGATGTGCGCAAGGCTGAGAGGCTCAAGGAAACAATTGCAGCATTAGAGGCCAAACTCGAGGCTGTCGGACTTAGCTTTGAGGTAGATGCGCATGCCGATATCGAGATAGCGTTTGAGTCCGAAACCGGAGAGGCCGAGACACGCAGTATTAGCAAAGGCGGATCAGAGAGCTTCTCTGCGTCGCGAGAGGCTGTTTTGAGTGTTCCAAACCTCTTAACAGTGACTGTCAGGTCCGGATCAGGCGAGGCTGTCTTGGTTCAGGAGGAGCTGCAGGATGCCAAAGACGAGCTCAGGGCGCTGCTAAACAAATACTCGGTAGACAGCACGACAGATATGCACAGAGCTATTGCAGCAGGTGACAGGCTCAAGGACAAGGAGAAGCGCCTCAAAGAAGAAATTGACAGCTTCGGAGTGACCGGAGTGGTCGATCTATTGGCAGAGATCAAGCAGCTCCAAAGCAGGCTCGAATTCGGGCTCAGCGACGAGGGGCTGGACATCACCGGATTACAGACAGCCGACCTCGACGATGAGGCTCAGCTATCTGCTAGGCTTGATGAGCTTGAGCGAGACCAGGGTTGTCTACAGGGCGAGCTTGCAAGACTCAGAGATGCTGCCTTTAGTCTCAAGGAGCACAGAAGCCTGTTGAGCTCTCAGATAGAAAACCTCAAAGACCAGATCGCTCGCGAGCGGGCAAGGATACATGACGTGCTGGAGAGTTATGACCGAGACGACAGTGTGCTCGATCAGCAATACGCGCGTCTCTGTCTTGATGTCGAGCAAAAGCAGAAGGCAATCGAAGCCCTTGGAAAGATGCTCCCCTCAGACAGTGATGATCCGGAGAAGCTGTCGAAAGCACTTGAGATCGAGATTCAGAACATAGACAAGGATCTCAGGCAGAAACAGGACGAGCTGAGTTGGACCCAGGGACAACTCGAGAATCTGGCTTCAGATGATTTGTACCTTGAGATGAGCCGTGCCGAAGAGCAACTGAAGATCACAGAACAGGAGCTTCACAGAGAGCTCGTAAAGGCCAGGGCTCTCAGTCTCATAATGACACTGCATGAGGCGCATAGGCAGGCAATGACAGTGGGCCTCGCCGCACCAATCGAGGACAGGGTGAGCAGCTATTGGAGGTTCGTGAGGGACAAAGACGGAGTCAGAGCAAAGTTGGGCCATGACATGGAGTTGTCGCTGCTCGACGCAGGAGGGGTTGATGTCGACCGAGACCTCTTCTCAGCCGGTGCCCGTGAGCAGCTCTATGTCGTGGTGCGGTTGGCAATCGCCGAACTCCTGAGCCAAAACGAGCCTCAAATAGTCGTCCTCGATGATGCACTCGTGTTTACAGACCGCTATAGGCATGCGCGCATGCTCGAGCTGATCGAGCGCTTGTCTGAGAGGTTGCAGGTGATCATACTGACCTCGCACTATGACCGCTTTGACAGCCTGCCCGGCCGCAGGTATGATTTGGCTGAGTTGCGGTACAGAGCATTGACCGGTTAACAGTTCTTTTGCTTGCCCCAATTCCTGTTTTGGAGTTCCTTCGCATGCCTAATCCCAATCTTGTAAGAGGAATCTAGACGAGGAAATAGAAGACCACATAGTGTCCGTAACAGTTACGGGAGAGAATCACTAAGACAACAGGTGTCAAGCGCTGCACAGAACGCTGATTCACGACGATTGGGCGGCTTTGGCTCAAAGAGGCGAGACAAGGCGCTTTGTTGACTTTAGCTGGGGATTTGTTGGCTTTGCAGCTCAAAGATGGAGAGATGGATGTTCAATCGCTAGGAGGATTTTGAGCAGCAAGATAGAATACCCAAATAGAGTTGGCTGTAACAGTTACGGTAAGGATTCCAGAAGCGCCAGCTTGGCGCACTTCGGTTGTAGGCCACGGGGTACCTGACATCGGTGAGAAGGGGGCTAGTGCTACGTGAAAAGGAGACTGTTCGGACTCGTAATACTAGTTGCAGTACTTGCAGTCGTTCAGGTGAGCGCTGTTGCAGTTGACGCACTTGATGCGGAGTTTGATCCTGCACAGGGAACTATCGAGGTGTGGATCAAGCCAAGCTGGAGCTATGACGAAGCAGCGTCGAATCACCAGATGGTCTTCTATTGGGGACCCCAGGGGTGGGTCAACGAGTTGCGGTTTTTTGTGTATAACCAGCAAGTCCTAGCTGCCCGCTGGATGGCCGATGGAAAGGTCATGAGTGCAGAGACACTTATCGGAGATTGGGTAGAGGGCGAGTGGCACTATGTAGTTACTACCTGGGACGGTGCTGCCGCTACAGCCAAACTCTACATAGACGGAGAGCTTGTGGCAGAAGTTAGTGACTGGGAAGTGCCAAAAGGAACGGCAGACTATTCCGTCGGGCATACTCCGGAAGGCGGGTCTGTGTTCATTGGCAAGTTGGAGGACATGAAGATCTCCACCGCTGTAAAGACAGCAGAGGAGATAAAGGCAACCTATGAGGCTGACCGCGGTAAGTACACGTCAGATCAGGCCGGCCAAGGACCGACTGATCAGGCTTTGGAGACTGCCGCTGAGAAGAAGTCCACAGCCGCCGACCTCGTATGGTGGGACCACTTCCCCTTGATCATAGAAACAACCAACATAACCTTGGCCAGTAAGTTCCCCACGGATGCGGTCATGGACGGTTTTGCCGTTGACCCTACCTGGGGAATATTTGCCCAGGCGCAGCGCACAATTGGTAGTTATACGGATGGTTCCAAGAGAACGGAGGCTCTTGGCCTGAAGTCCATCGGGTATTACGAAACGTTTGGCCAAGCAGCGACTTACTTGGCTGAGGTGGAGAAAACGGATGACGGAGAATGGGTGAGACATCCGTCTGGTGTGACTAGGATACTGCACAACCACTGGAACTGGCAGAATTACAGCGGGAAAGAAATCGTCTGGGTCGGTGTTCACAACTACTTCGATGACGAAGACTTCGCCCGTCCGTATACTCGGGTCCATGAGCGATACGGCGCACCTCCAATGAGATACCCGGACGGCACTGTTGCTACTGGGTATCTGGATGGAGAGAATCAAAACCCGCTTACCAGCCGCATTTTTGACGCGGGGGCTGCCAAAACCATCTTTGGCGATCTGGTATTTGAACCGTTCTATAACGAAGCTGTAAACGAGGTCGTTATGGAGCGGGGCAAGGCGCCCTACCTCAGAGGGCCGATAGACGGGACCGTGCAGCTCAGCAGTACAGATTATCACAGATACAGTAGTTTTAATATCTCAAAGGATGTCGCGTGCCCCAGCTGGATCGATTATGCATATGCGTCGGCGCTGTTTGCTGCTGACAACGGACAGAAGGGCATGTGGTCCGACAACTATTCCGCTTGGGACAGCTTTGGCTATCCGCCTGTCAATGTGGCTTTTGGCGACTGGTCCGAAGCTACCTTCCGTGAGTTCCTGAAGGACAACTTCACTCCTTCTGAGCTGGCTGAGATGGGTGTTGAAGATGTCGAGTCCTTCAGCATCAGCAAGGCTCTCATAGAGATCGCAGAAAACTGGGCGGGAAGGGAAGTCAACTCCACCAGGGACGCGATCTGGAAGGATGCTCGCTGGTTGGACGAGCCCTTGTGGCTTGCCTATATGATTCACAAGAGACAGATAGGCGAAAAAGGCTTGCGCAACTACTACAATGCCGTAAAGACGGCGGCGGCAGAAGCCGGTCAACCGGATTATTTGGTCATGGGCAATGACATCCCGTTCTTTAGCCTCGGTTGGCTCAGGGGTGACATGGACCTGGTCAGCACAGAGTTGAGCGTAGGGTACCATCCGGGGAGCGGATCGCGGGGCATCATGTATCCGCCTGTCGGCAGGTTTGCTCCGGTCTACAAGCTTGCTGTTGAGCATGCTAAAAGTAGATTTGTAAACGTGTGGATGTATTCTGCGGAAAAACCGGAGATGTCCAAAGTGCTCTACTACGAAGGACTGGCTACACATGCCTTGCCAAGGGCAGGGGTGCCGCAGGAGCCGCAGGCTGTTACTCGGGAGTTCTTTCAATTCGTCAAAGATACCAGAGACACGTTTGGAGCAAGAGTTCCTTTGGAGGATGTAGGCCTGTACTACTCCTCGTCGTCGCAACTGTCGTTCATGACTCCCGGCGGATATTTCGATATGGACAGACAGCCTCACATGTTTGCCTTCTGGGGATGGGGCACGGCTTTGACTGAGCTTCATTATCAGTACAGGGCGATACCCGAGTGGAAGCTTGATGCAGACACGTTGAGCACGCTCAAGGTGCTGATAATACCTAACGCGACCGTGCTTGATCCTCAAGACGTCGAACAGGTCTTGGAGCCTTGGGTCAAGGCTGGGGGCGCTCTGATCGTCACTGGAGAGAGCGGCCTGAGGAGAGGTGAGGCTTACAACTTCAGTATAAACCAGGCAGGGCTGTCACTCGCGACATTGACCGGCGTCTCCAGTGTTGAGGACGCACCTGTGCAGAAGCTCGCGAAGTATGGCGACGGAGTAGTGCTATACCTGAGAGACCCCGTTGGACTGGACTACTACGTCGATGAGAGAGCCAGAAGCGAGAAACTGGGTGCGTTTAGAGAGGCGATGGAGACAGTATCTCAGGGCAGGCAGCTGCTTGTCGACGCCAAGACAGTGCCCACTACAGTAGGGCTGACCCTATACGTTGACGAGGCTGCTGAGCGGCTGTTCATAGACTTGAACAACGTCGATATTGATGTCGCAACGGACACGGTGAAGGAGGCCTCATCGTTCCTGTTCGGTGTCGCTCTGCCGGAGTGGCTCAAGGACAAGCCACTGAAGGCTACAGTTCTTTCTCCGGAAGAGAGAAAACCCGTAGCCTCGATAGCCAAGACAGACGACGGAACATTAAGGGTTCTCGTCTCGCGCATCAAGTACTACGCGAGCATCATGATAGAGGCGAGATAGTGTTCAAGGGTGACATGCCAGACTCACACCAAGAACGGCATCTAGATTAGACCAGCAAGATTGACAACAGTGCACGGACATCAAGATGTGGCATCGCATGTCACCCTGATCACACTACAAAGCCATATCACATCAACAAACGCTAGAAGGTGAGCGGTTGGACGTGAAACGCAGGATTCTCAAGAAATACGAGGGCAATCCCGTGATGAGTCCTGACAGGATGCCCAAAGACGTTCTATATACCTTCAATCCTGGGGCGGTTAAGCATAACGGCGAGTACATCCTGCTGATGGATGTCACGACTCTGGATGACATTCACCGCCTTTGGATTGCTAGGAGCCGTGACGGGTATCACTTCGAGCCGGATCCGGAACCAGTGAACTGGCCTGAACCTGATCCGATTCATCCCGAGACTTGTGTGTACGATCCACGCATAACTAAGATCGGGGACGAGTACATCATCCTCTATGCGAGCGATCTATTTCAAAACCAAGTTAGGGTGGGCATAGTCAAGACCAAAGATTTCGTCACTTTTGAACGAGTTGCCATTGCCAGTGAGTTTGGCAACAGGAACGGCGCGCTTTTCCCGGAGAAGGTCGATGGACTCTATGTCAGGCTGGACCGCCCATTTGGCAATGAGCTTGACCCTTGCTACATGTGGGTGAGTTACTCCCCGGACTTGGTATTCTGGGGCAAGAGTCGGCCTGTTACCTACAAAGGAAAGCCGTTTCAGGATGGTCACAAGCTAGGTGCTGGTGCAGTCCCTATCAAGACCGAGCACGGATGGCTTGAGATTTATCATACTGTTTCGAGTACATGCAACGGGTTTATCTACAGGCTGAAAGCGTGTCTGCTTGACCTAGAGGATCCGTCCAAGATCATTGGTTACACCAGGGACTTCATCCTGTGGCCTGAGCATGACTACGAGATGAAGGGCAGAGTTATGAACGTGGTGTTTACCTGCAATGCGATCGCTGAAGACGACGGGTCGCTGAAGATCTACTACGGAGCAGCCGACACGAATATCGGCTTGGCCGAAGGGCGCATTGACGAACTGGTCGATGCGTGCTTGCGGGGTTAGCCATCGTGATTGGAGGAGGAGCGTAAGTGAGCGTTGCCAGACATAGTAGCACTGGTATAAGCCGTCTGTTGGTTATGCTCGTGTTGCTCGTCAATGTATTGCTGGTGCTTACCACGGCAAGCGTTCAGGCGGTTGTCCCTTATTCCAGTTACGTGTACGATGAGTGGGCCGACGATGTGCCGGCACCTCAGGCGTACGTGCCTAAGGCAGAAATAAGCGGCCGTGACCTTGGTGTTGGAGACTTCAAGGCACCCATGGATATCTGCGTAGGTCCGGACGGTGCCATATACATCTTGGACACCGGAAACAACCGAATTGTTCACTTGACCAGTGACTGGCAAGTTGTACGAGTGATTCAAAGCTTTGATCGCGGAGATGCCGAGGACAGGTTTAGAAACCCTGAAGGACTTGCTATATCCGCCGATGGTGATATATACGTGGCGGACACAGGCAATGGCAGGGTCCTTCATCTGGACAGCTCCGCAGTGCTCGTCAAGGAAATCAATGATCCCAAAGATGACGGCTCCGGGGTTATTCCACAAGGTTTTGTCTTTAGGCCAGCAAAGGTCGGTGTCGACGGCGTTGGCAGGGTTTTTGTAATATCCAAGGGCATGTATGAAGGCTTGATGGAGTTCGACTCCAACGGCAACTTCAGGGGATTCATGGGTGCCCCGCGTGTCACTCCGACTGCCGCCGACATCTTTTGGAGCAAGGTGGCTACGCGTGAGCAGCGTGAGCGACAGTCGTTGTTCTTGCCCACGGAGTTTAGTGCTATAGACGTTGATTCCAGGGGCTTCATATTCGTGACAAAGCAGGGTACTGCAGCATCACCTACCACTCCGCATGTCGTGAGTGCTCTAAAAGGCCAAGGCAAGGACGCAATAATGAAGCTCAATCCTGGCGGATCGGATGTGTTGATACGCAAAGGTTTCTTTCCGCCGTTTGGCGATGTAGCGTTTTCTCGCTATCCTGGCGTTACTGCAGTAGGCCCCTCCTATTTTAGAGACATAGTATCTCGTGAGAACGACATCTTTAGCGTATTGGATAGCAACAGAGGCCGTGTGTTTACGTATGACGGCAACGGCAAGCTTCTGTATGTCTTCGGCACAATAGGGTCGCAGACTGGCGCACTGCTAGGCCCGGTGGCGCTTGACTGTGTCGGGGATGACATCGTCATAGTAGATAGCCTCAAGAACGTCATCTCAGTGTACGCCCCGACGATTTACGCCAAGCGGATTCATGCAGCTATACTCCTATTTGAGAAGGGGTTCTACGACGCTGCAGAAGCCATGTGGAAGAGTGTTCTGAGTTTGAACGCCAACTATGAGCTAGCTTATGCAGGCGTCGGGAGCGCGAGGCTACTCAAAGAAGACTATGTCAACGCTATGAGATATTTCAAACTTGGAGCAGACAGAGACGGTTACTCCAAGGCATATCGGAAGTATCGCGAGGAGCTTGTTGACCGCTACTTCGGCATCGGAGCCAGTGTCATCGTTATTGCAGTGCTCTTGATCTATCTAGTCGTGCGCAGCGGAGTTGTTGCCAGGGCGGTTGACAGGATCAAGACTTGGGCGAGCGGTAGCGGATCCGGAAAGGCGCTGCTGCGAGAGCTAGCCTTTGCGTTTTTCGTCCTGTTCCACCCGTTTGACGGGTTCTGGCAGATCAAGCACGAAAAGAAGGCGAGCGTCAGATCAGCCTGTATTGTGCTTGCATTGGTGATAGCCACATATGTAGGCGTTCAGCAGTATACTGCCTTTATCTTCAACCCGCACGATGTGCAGCAAGTGAACTTCTTGTCCGAGGCGTTCACAGTACTGGTTCCGTTTGGCCTGTGGTGCTGCGTTAGCTGGGCGGTGACAACGCTTATGGACGGAGAAGGCACTATCAAAGACATTTTCATATCTTCTGCATATGCCTTGACACCCATCATTGTTGTCTATATCCCTCTGACAGCGTTGAGCCACGTGCTCGTCCAGGAGGAGGCTGCGTTTTATCAGCTATTCCAGGTGCTCGGGGCTGGATGGGCGCTAGTGTGGTTGTTCTTGGCAACGATGATTGTTCACGACTACAGCTTTGGCAAGACCGCAGGGGGTATAGCGATTACGGTTGTTGGGATGGCGTTTGCCCTGTTTTGCGCCTTGGTGTTCTACGACATCATCGGAGCGTTTACAGGGTTTGTGTCGGGCATATACAGAGAGATTGTATTCAGGATGTAGAGGGGGTTAGGGAGACATGGGCCGAAGGAGCATTTTCCGGATAGCGATAGTAGTTTTGGCCATCGTTGGATTCTCGGCTGTTCCTGTATCCCCATTCCTGTCGGCGCAGGCGGCTGACGAGCTTGAGGGCATGACGCTGGTCACCGAGAACGAGTATTTGGAGCTCTACTTGAACGAAGCGACTACTGAGGCTGCGGTGAGGGACAAGGCCTCCGGCGTCGTGTGGCGTACAAATCCCCTGAACGACAGGCGAGACGCTGCAAAGGCTCAGGTGGCCATCAAGTTTTATGCACCCGGTTCAGTAGAGTCCACAATGAACAGCTACACTGATAGTGCTGCTATAGGGCAGTTTGAGATCGTACCGATCGACAACGGAGTTCGTGTTGACTACACCATTGGAAGGCTGTATGACGAGTATGTCTTGTTGCCGGGCTTGATATCGGCCAGTCGAGTTGAAGAAATTCTCGCACGAATCGAGGACGATAAAGCTCGAAAGAACCTCGAGTCAATGATTGACAGGTACTTTCACTTGATAACCCTTGTTCCTGTTGAGAACGAGGAGGAGAAGATCACCTATTCCGCCAGCCTAAAGGTGTTTGACGGCCTCAGGCTGGAGGCAGAAGGGAAAAAGCTCACTACTAGCCAGACCAATGATATCCTTAGAAACCTGCTTGGCAGAATCGCAGGAGGCAGGCTTGAGTACAAGGAGATTATTGAGGTACAGCGCAGTGACTTCGAGCAGGTCATAGGTGGCAAGGTCTATATCTTGGACGGCAAGACCCCTTCGTTTATGCTAAAGAACATCCTGACTGCCTTTGAGGAGGCAGGGTACACGCTCGAAGACAGGGCAATCGACAATATCGAGAACAACCTTGATCCTCCGCGTCAGCGGTTGGAGGTCTTCAACGTATCTTTGGAGTACATCCTGGACGGCCACGAACTCGTCGTCAGGGTGCCTATGGATAGTGTCAAATTTCCTGAGAACGTTGTTGACTTGGATGGCAAGTACAGCCCGCGGAATACGGTCATCAGTTTGCCGATAAGCGCAATAAAGGTCCTACCATATTTCGGGGCAGCAGACACGCAGGCAAGCGGATATATCTTTGTGCCTGACGGCTCTGGAGCCATCATCAACCTTAACAGCGGAAAAACCCAAGTCAGCTCGTTTACCTCACAGGTCTACGGGTTGAACCCAGCATTGCACCAGCGTGCTGAAAAGGTGACAGATACGAGGCAAGTTCATCTTCCGGTATACGGGATGAAGCAGGGCGACGCTGCGTTCTTGGCAATCATCACCGAAGGTGACTCGTTGGCGACGATTGAGGCGAGCATCGCCTCGGGGAGCGGAGCGTTTAACACAGTAGGAGCCAACTTCGTCGTCCGGCCAGCCACTACCCTCAGCTTGACTTCTGACTGGCAGTATTCGCCGCAGATAGGTTGGGGAATGCTCGGCAAAATGAGCGTCCTTCAGAGTAGGATGGCCCGCGAAGACATTGAGATCAGGTATAGGTTCTTGCACGGCGAGGACGCAGACTACGTAGGCATGGCACACGCCTACCGCGACCATCTGATCGGGAGTGGAGTAGGCTCGGTTTCCCGGGATCAGCTCGATGAAGGCGTTCCGTTTATCGTGGGCTTTTTGGGAGCTACCTTGAAGAGGACCAATATCCTGGGCATTCCGAGGTATGTGTCCATTCCGCTTACTACCTACGATCAGGTAGCGACAGTAGCCGGGGCATTGCAGGAAGCAGGAGTTAACAACCTGGCTATTAGATACGCCGGATGGTTTAACGGCAGCGGAAATCACGACTACCCGGACCGTATCCGTCTGATCGGCGTCCTAGGCGGCGAAGAGGCTTTTGGCGAGCTCTGCGCTCGTTCGGAGGCCAATAGATGGGAGCTATATCCCGACGTAGCTTTTGTAAACGTCTATAGAGACCGCTTGTTCGACGGGTTTAGAGCAAGGAGCGATTCCGCCAGGACTATTGACCGCAAGGTCACTCGGTCGCTCGTGTATGATGTGCCCACATTTGTAGCGGTTGAGAAAGAGTCGGGCTACATCCTGAGCCCGGGCAAGCTGCCGGGCCTCATCAGCAAGTTCATGTCGAGCTTCAGCCGCTATGGCATTGGCGGGCTGTCGCTGAGAGACCTCGGCCGTGATTTGAGCTCCGACTACAGAGATGATCCTGAGAGGCTCATCGACCGGGCACAGGCTCAAGAGATCGTTACTGGGCAGTTGGCAAGGATGGCGGATGAGTTGAGTTTGGGACTGATGATTAGCGGTGCCAACTCCTATGCGCTGCCGTTCGCCAAGTATGTTGTTGATGTGCCCAACGACAGCAGCAACTACGACATCATTGACGAAAGCGTGCCGTTTTACCAGATTGCCCTTCATGGGCTAGTCGACTTCGCCGGAGAGGCGATCAACTTGGCGCCCGATCCGGTTGAGGCGATACTCAAGACAGTCGAGTATGGAGCAAGCCTCTATTTTGAGTGGATGTATGCAGATTCGAGCGAGATCAAAGACACAGACCACGAAGATCTTTACTCTCTGCAGTATCGCGACTGGTTTGATATAGCAGTGGACCTGTACAAGGAACTTCGACCGATTGCCGAGGCTACGAGAACTCAGGCGATTGTCGACCACTGCAGGGTAGAAGAGGGTGTGTACCGCACCCAATACGAGGACGGAAGTGCCGTTATAGTCAACTACAACGGCTACCCGGTGGAGGTCGATGGTGTGACAGTAGATGGCTTGTCCTATCGGCTGGTAGAGAGGGGTGCTGCTCAGTGAGAAAGATGTCCATGGATACGAGACGCGCCTTAACCGGAATCGTGTTCGTACTGCCGTTTGTGATAGGGTTTATTGCGTTCTTCTTATATCCGTTTATCCTGTCACTGATGTTCAGCTTCTCTGATGTATCGGTAGGAGCGTCCGGGTACGAACTTACCTCCGTCGGTCTGGAGAACTACGAGTCTGCCCTGCTGGTCCACGAAAGCTACGTGCGGACTCTGACTGAGACTGTTCAAAGCATGTTGGCAAACGTTCCTGCCATACTGATCTTTAGCTTGTTTGTTGCGGTGCTGCTAAATCAACCGTTTAGGGGCAGGGGCGTAGCTAGAGTAGTGTTCTTTCTGCCTGTGATATTCAACTGCGGAGCGGTGTTGTTGATCGAGAATTACGACTTCTTGACCAACACCTTGACCGGTGGTAGCGCTGCCAGCCCTGGGAGTGAGATCGTGACGTCACTGTTTTACGGTCTTAAGCTGCCGCAAGGGGTGCTTGGGTACATCATGAACGCGGTGAGGGCAGTCCCGGATATCATCAAAGCATCCGGTATTCAGATACTGGTTTTCTTGGCGGGATTGCAATCAGTTCCGGAATCTCTGTATGAGGCGTCTGCGATCGAAGGGGCGACCGGGTGGGAGACATTTTGGAAGGTGACTTTCCCGATCATTAGCCCGCTCATTCCTACGATGATCGTCTACACAGTGATAGATTCTTTTACTGCTCCCAACAACAGGATGATGGAATTGATTCAGACCACTGCCTTCCGAGGTATGGGTTACGGCGTGAGTTCGGCAATGGCTTGGATTTATTTCGTGGTGATAGCAGCCATACTCGCGTTTGTCGTTTGGCTGGTCTCAAAGTGGGTCTTCTATCAGGAGTAGACCAACGAGGATTGCGAGGGATTTTAGATGGCACAACCAATTACTGAGACTCATGGCAGCGATCTGCGTCGCAGATTTGAGAAGTCCAAGTTTCAAGGGCTTGTGTGGGCGATTGCAAGGACTCTGCTGCTGTTGGGCATGGCGTTTATCATAGTCAGCCCGCTGCTTGTGAAGATTTCTGGATCGTTCATGAGCTTAGAGGATGTCTACGACAGCAGTGTAGGCTGGATTCCGCGGCGGCCGACTCTGGAGCACTACCGTGTGGTGTTTCAGTTCATGAATTATCCTCGGTCACTCCTCCTAACGACATTGCTCGTGACAGCTGTCAGTCTGCTGCAGGTGATCTCGTGCACGTTCATCGGGTATGGGCTGGCGCGCTATGATTTCCCGTTCAAAGGACTCGTCTTTGGGTGCGTCCTTTTCACCCTAGTTGTTCCGCCCCAGCTACTGCTTGTCCCGCTGTATATCAACTTCAGGTACTTCGGGGCATTTGGGATGGGGCCGGGAGTCAATTTGCTCAACACGCCGCTACCGTTCTTGCTGATGGCGGGTACCGGTACAGGTATCAAGAATGGCTTATTCATCTACATCATGCGTCAGTACTTCAAGGGTATGCCAAGGAGCCTCGAGGAGGCGGCTCATGTCGACGGAGCCGGGCCATTTAGGACGTTCTTCTCGATCATGCTTCCTGCGGCCCAGGCGCCTTTGCTAGTCATATTCGTGCTGTCATTTGCTTGGCAGTGGAACGACTATTTCTACACGACAACGATTTTCCAGGCCAAGAACGACTTGCTGGTTCACAGATACCTTGGAGTAGTTCAAGACTACATGCTGGCATTCCGAGAAGAGCACGGGTTCGACGCGCCGTTTGAAATGTCGACCATGATATTGAACACTGCTAGCTTGTACTACATCGTTCCACTGCTGGCACTGTTCGGTTTCTTGCAGGGACGGTTCATAGCAGGCATTGAACGAACAGGCCTAGTAGGTTGATGTCGATTTTGGATGACTTGGGGGAGTGGTGTTTTGCTGCTCCACCCCAGTCTAGACCACTAACCTGACACCAGGAGGTACATTATGAGCAAGAGACTGTTTGGGGTCTTGAGCGTTGTTGTATGTCTCGTACTCTTGAGCTCAGGTATGGCTTTTGCAATCGAGTACGACTTCGGCGGAAGGACCGTGGTGTTCGCTGGACAAAACTTGACGCCCCCGCCTGAGGGCAGTCCGGCATATGACAATTGGAAGGCTGCAGAGGAGCAGTTTAACGTAAAGATCGAGTTTAGGAAGGTTGACCAGGGGCAAATTGTTGACACTATCATGGCAGCCGTGCTTGCCGATGATCCTACGATAGACATTGTTCAGACAGCCAGCAATAGCTACGCGCCATTGGTCGCTCGCGGTGCACTGCGTCCAGTTGGCCATCTATTGCCCGACGAATACTGGGAGAGCATTCCTGAACCTCTCCAGGGCCGCGTTGGCTTTAAGGAGTCCAGGACTATACTGGGTGAGTGCTATGGATTGCCAATGAGCTTCGGCGACTACATCATGGTGCATGTGATCGCGTGGAATAAGGACATGTTCAAGGAAGCAGGGCTACCCAGCCTTTACGACCTGGTTGAGTCAGGCGAGTGGACATGGGAAAAGATGAGGGAGATTGCTGCTGCGCTAGTTGCAGACACTGATGGAGACGGCCAGATCGACAGGTATGGCGTTGGCGGCATGTTCCCAAACCACAGCCCCTGGAACACTCTCGTGCCTGTCCTCGCAACCAATGAAGTCCAGCTGACCGCTGAGGTCAACGGAAGGGTAGTATTTGACCTTGATGCTGGCGGAAAGGCTTCGACTGTCCTTGACTACGTCAGACAGATGACAGTGTTTGACAAATCCGTCGACCCTGCGGGATGGAACCACGCTCAATATCTCAACGAAAAGGTCGGGATGTATGTCGTTCCGCTTTGGGCCAACGATGGCCTGGCAAGAGACGCTGAGTTTGAAACCGGCGTAGTTCCAATGCCCAAGGGGCCGGATGCCACTGACTATACAATGAGCGTTTCGTCAATCACCCAGGTTTGCATTCCAGTCTCTTCTGATGAAGACACTGAAGCCCTAATCGCACTGTGGAATGCCTACAACCAGCCCGACTTGGTCTGGGATGACGTTAACAGCAGGGTCTCGGCTGCTAGAGACCAGGAAAGCTACGACTTGCTGATGAGATGCATAACTGACTGGGAGCTCTTTAGCCCATATACAGGAGCCTTGAACAACCAGAACTTCTGGTTCCCGATGGGTGAGTTTACCTCCGGCCGCAGGACTGCAGCTGAGGTTATCGCAGAGACAACTCCGGCGGTGCAGGCCGCGCTGGACGACTTGCTTGGCCAGTAGCCTTGATGTAGTAGTCAGTGCCGACCGGAATCCGGCACTGACTGCGACAGTGGCCTTAGAGGGGGGATGCCTGTCTGAAGTGGTAGAAGCCTGAGAGAAGAGTCACGGGATGTGAGTACAAGTGGTCTACCCGGATTACCTCATTACCTTAAGGAGGTTATCACATGAGCAAGAAGTCTCTCAGTATCGTAAGTCTTTTGACATGTTTCGTGCTACTTGCAGGTTCATGCATGGCTCTAGCCGCTGATTACGACTTCGGCGGCAGAACAGTGGTATTCGCGGGCATGAACATGACTCCACCGCCGGAGGGCAGCCCTTACTACGACGCCTGGAAGGCTGCTGAAGAGGAGTTCAACGCAAAGATTGAGTTTAGGAAGATCGACTCTGGACAGATCGTTGATACGATTATGGCAGCTGTCTTGGCCGGTGACCCAACGATAGACATCGTACAGACTGACAGCGGCAGCTACGCGCCGTTGGTGACCCGCGGTGCCCTTCGTCCGATCGGACATTTGCTGCCTGACGAGTATTGGGAGAGCATCCCTGAGCCTCTTCAAGGCCGCGCAGGGTTCAAGGAGTCCAGGACGATTCTGGGGCAGTGCTACGGACTGCCTATGAGTTTTGGCGACTACATCGTGGTTCAGGTGATCGGTTGGAACAAAGACATGTTTGAGCGAGAGGGATTGCCCAGCCTGTATGACCTGGTCGAGTCAGGCGAGTGGACATGGGAGAAGATGAGGGAGATTGCAGCAGCGTTGACTGCCGACACCGACGGAGACGGCCAGATCGACAGGTATGGCGTCGGGGGCATGTTCCCGAACCACAGCCCTCAGAACACCCTCCTGCCTGTCCTTGCGACGAACGGTGTGGAGATGACCAGAGTTGTCGATGGCAAGGTCGTATTTGACCTTGATGCAGGCGGCAAGGCCTCTGCTGTGCTGGAATATGTCAGACAGATGATCGTCTTTGACAAGTCTGTCGATCCTGCGGGGTGGAATTTCGCTCAGTTCCACAATGAGAAGGTTGGAATGTACGTAGCGCCGTTCTGGGCTACCGACAGTCTCGCCAGCGAGTCGTTTACCTTTGGCGTCGTCTTGATGCCCAAGGGACCTGACGCGGACGACTACACTATGAACGTAACCACCCTCAACCAGGTTTGTATCCCAGTCTCCTCTGACGAGGACACCGAGGCCCTGATCGCGCTGTGGAACGCCTACAACCAGGCGGACTTGGTCTGGGAAGACGTCAACTCCCGTCTCAGCTTTGCTCAGGATGCAGAGAGCTACGAGCTGATGATGCGGTGCATGACCGACTGGGAGCTGTTCAGCCCGTACGTAGGAGCTCTGAACAACCAGAACTTCTGGTATCCAATGACTGAGTTCACCTCCGGCCGCAGGACCGCAGCTGAGATAATCGCGGAGATAACTCCGTCTGTTCAGGCCGTGTTGGATGACATGTTGGGTCAGTAGATGTCGGAGACCGATGTACGGGGTTGCACCCGTACATCGGTGTTCTTAGATGGGGCCGGTGTTCGGCAGGGACGAATCTCTCGCGGACACCACCTGCCCAGAATCAGGTGCAGGCCTGCGCTGTATCGCCTCTTTGTGATGATTCAGCCGGGCGTAGCCTGCTATCAGCAGCAAAGGAGGGATGGTCCCCCCTTAACTCCGGAGGTCTGAGTGAAGAACTATAGAGTGCGAGCTGAGGTCTAAGTTGAGGTTTAGCTGGATCGCCATTTCGCATTAGGAGGGTTATTGCATGAGCAAGAAGTCACTCAGAGTTGTAGGTCTTTTAGTCTGTTTCGTACTGGTCCTAGGCTTGAGTGTAGCGTCGGCTGCCAAGTATGACTTCGGCGGACGGACAGTAGTCATTGCCGGTCAGAACATGGAGCCTCCTCGTGAAGGTTCTCCAAACTACGACAGTTGGAAAGCTGTAGAAGAAGAGTTCAACGTCAAGATTGAGTTTAGGTTCCTAGATCAGGACCAGACTCTGGACACCATCATGGCTGCAGTGCTTGCTGGTGATCCAACCATCGACATTGTCCAAACCAATACTACCAGCTATGCGCCATTGGTAGCTCGCGGTGCACTGCACCCGATCGGAGATCTGGTGCCTGATGAGGTATGGGCAGAATACCCTGAGCCACTGCAGGGTCGTCACGGGTTCAAGGAATCCAGAAGCATTCAGGGACAGTGCTACGCGTTGCCGATGAGCTTCGGTGACTACATCAGCGTACACGTAGTGGCCTGGAATAAGGACATGTTTGAGCGAGAGGGATTGCCCAGCCTGTATGATCTGGTTGAGTCGGGCGAGTGGACATGGGAGAAGATGAGAGAGATCGCTGCAGCGTTGACTGCCGACACTGACGGAGACGGCCAGATTGACAGGTTCGGCGTTGGAGGTATGTTCCCGAACCACAGCCCGTGGAATACTCTCATGCCTGTTCTTGCCACCAACGATGTGCAGCTTACCAGAGTGGACGGCGACAAGGTCGTATTTGACCTTGATGCAGGTGGCAAGGCTTCTGCTGTCCTCGAGTACGTCAGACAGATGACTGTTTTCGATAAGTCCGCTGACCCTGCTGGATGGAACCACAGCCAGTTCCACAACGAGAAGGTCGGGATGTACGTGGTTCCTCTCTGGGCTACTGACGGCCTTGCCAGCGAGACATTCTCGTTTGGCGTTGTTCCGATGCCTAAGGGGCCGGATGCGTCTGACTACACGATGGCAGTTGGTATAGTCAGCCAGGTCTGCTTCCCAGTCTCCTCGGACGAGGACACGGAGGCCCTGATAGCGCTCTGGAATGCCTACAACCAGCCAGACTTGATCTGGAATGACGTGGATTACCGTGTCAGCGTTGCCCAGGACATGGAGACCTACGAGCTGTTGATGAGATGCATCACTGACTGGGAGCTGTTCAGCCCGTATGCCGGAGCTCTCAATAGTGAGAACTTCTGGTATCCAATGGGCGAGTTTACGTCCGGTCGCAGGACGGCAGCTGAGGTTATCGCAGAGACTACTCCTGCTGTCCAAGCTACGTTGGATGACCTGCTTGGACAGTAGTTCCGAGCATGCTGATTCAGCATTCGACTTAACTATCGGGTGGTCTGGGAGGGCGCGGCCCTCTCAGACCACCACTTACCTTCGAGGCACTCCCTCAGAATCAGCCTCGTAAGACAATGCCTAGGAGGTATCGTATGAACAGGAGAGCATATAGTATAGTTTGTCTGTTGGTCTGTTTGGTATTGCTTGCTAGTTCTACTGTGTCGTTGGCTGCGGAGTACGACTTCGGTGGACGGACAGTGGTCTTTGCCGGCGCCAATTTTGATCCGCCGCGAGAGGGTTCGTTCGTATACGACAGAAAGATCGCGGTCGAAGAGGAGTTTAATGTAAAGATCGAATTTAGGCAAGTCAGTGGAGACGTGATAGCTGACGTTGTGATGGCGGCTGTTCTTGCTGGCGATCCAACGCTTGACATAGTTCAAACTGATAGCACCAGCTATGCTCCGCTCGTGCTTCGAGGTGCTCTTCGTCCAATCGGAGACTTACTACCCGATGAATATTGGGAGTCTATACCTGAACCCTATCAGGGTCGTGAAGGCTTCAAGGAGTCCAGAACCATACAGGGGCAGTGTTATGCATTGCCTATGAGCTTCGGTGACTACATAAATGTCCAGGTAATCGCTTGGAACAAGGACATGTTCGAGGCGGAGGGCCTCCCCAGTCTATATGACCTAGTCGAGTCAGGCGAGTGGACCTGGGACAAGATGAGGGAGATCGCAGCTGCACTGACAGCCGACACTGATGGTGACGGCCAGATTGACCGCTATGGCATTGGCGGCATGTTCCCAAGCCACAGCCCCAAGAACACTCTCCTAGCTGCTCTTGCGAGTAACGAAGTTGAAATGACCAGGGTTGTCGATGGCAAGGTAATATTTGACCTTGACCAGGGAGGCAAGGCCTCTGCTGTTCTAGACTATGCAAGACAGATGTCGGTTTTTGACAAGTCTGTCGACCCTGCTGGATGGAATCACAGTCAGTTCCTGAATGGCAAGGTTGGGATGTATGTTTCACCGCTGTGGGCAACGGACAGCTATGCCAACGAATCCTTTGAGTTTGGTATCGTTCCGATGCCGAAGGGCCCGGACGCAACCGACTATGCAATGAGCGTCTATTCGGCAAACCAGGTTAGCGTCGTCACTACTTCAGACGAAGACACCGAGGCCCTAATCGCATTGTGGAATGCCTATAACCAACCGGACTTGGTCTGGGAAGACGTGGATTATCGACTTAGCCACGCTCAGGATGCAGAGAGCTACGAGCTCCTCATGAGATGCATCACTGACTGGAAGCTGTTCAGCCCCTATATTGGAGCGCTTAACAATGAGAACTTCTGGTTCCCAATGGAGCAGTTTACCTCAGGTCAGAGGACCGCTGCTGAAATGATCGCAGAAGTAACTCCGGCTGTGCAGGCTACGCTGGACGATCTGCTTGGTCAGTGATGATGCGGTGTAGCGAGTACTACTTCGAACTCGCTTAGGTGAAGAAAACAGCTGCCCGGGGAGGAGTCTTCTTCCCGGGCTGTATGGTCTCAAGGTGAGTCTCACAGCGTTGTGTCCATGGGATTGATTGACCCGAGTGATTTTCCTTTGTGGGGAGGAAGCTGTCATGGTAGAACTGGAAAGATATTGGGAAGAGCCGCCTAAGAAGTACAGGCCATTGCAGATTGTTCACTTTTATTTCCCCAAAACAGAGAGCGAGATGCTTGCGTATCTAAGACAAGCAGAAGAGCTTGCTCTAGGCGGGTTTGTGGTCAATGTCGATTGGACCGACGCTGACACATACCTTCGGGATGAAGCCGAATGGGAAAGACTGAAGCTTTTTGTCTCACTTGCCTTGGAGCACGGCTTTAACATCTGGCTCTATGATGAGAAGCTCTTCCCAAGTGGGTCTGCGGGCAAATGGGTGTATGAGGGAAACCCTGAGTATCAGGTTCAGGGCGTAATCTGCCAAAGAGCGGACGTTGGCGAGCAGTACAGGGGAGAAATGGAGTTGGCCGAAGGCAAACTCCTCTCAGTCGCAGCCTATCGGGTGATTGACGGTAAGATTTCGTTAGATAGCAAGACGGACTTATCCATGAGCGTCGAGGGCAGTAAGGTCAGGTGGGACCTGCCGGAAGGTCAATGGGCAGTTTTGGCCTTTCTAGTGCAGAAGCTTGACTGGGAGACGAGAGCCGGTACGCCATATGTGGACCTTCTAAACCCTGCCGCAATGCGGAAGTTCATTGACGTTACGTACCAGAGCTATCTGGATCACCTCGGGCCGGACATAATGAGCAAGATCGAGGCCATTTTTACTGACGAACCATCTCTTCCGGTTCATGGATGCGACTCCATATTTAGAGTCGACTACCCGGTGATACCGTGGACAGATGGGTTGGATCGCCGCTTTGAGCGTGAATACGGCTACGACATCGTGCCGTGCCTGCCTAAGATCTTCTTTGAGACTTGTGAAGAGTACCGCAAGACCCGACGAGATCTCTGGAGCCTCATCTCCAGGATGGTTCAGGAAAGCTTTTTCAAGCAGATTGCCGATTGGTGCGAGGAGAACGGCACGAGATTTACGGGCCACCTTTACGGTGAGGAGACTCTGTCAATGCAGGTCGGCCTCGAAGGCGACCTCTTTGGTGCGCTCAGGTACATGCAACTGCCGGGAGTGGATAGGCTGTACTGCACGAATCCCCAAGACCTGATACCTGAGAAAACAGCATCATCTGTAGCGCACCTATTAGGCAGAGAGCGGGTAATGAGCGAGTCCAGCGAGCATTTTGAGCGCACGCTCTGGAACAAACCCGTAGACGTTACCGATATGATCAACTCGTGCACTTATCAGTATGCCTTGGGACTCAACGTCATCGCGTCATACTTCCCGTTAGGGGTGGTGTCCCCTGAGGACAGAGCGAGATTTCAGATGTACATGGGCCGGCTTGCTGTTGCGTTGGCAGGCGGGAAGCACGTCGCACCGGTATTGGTACACCATCCAATAGGCGGGGCGTGGGAGCGTTATCAAGCGCCGCCGCGCAAGTACTGGCAAGTGGGTCCCGGGTATGCTTCTCTGACGCAGCCTGAACCCATGAGGCGCCTGGAAATCCAGTTCGGTGAGACGCTTTCGCACCTGATGGATTCGCAGTGGGATTTCGACTTGATCGACGATCAAGGGCTGGCCGGGTGCAAGGTAGTAGACGGGCAGCTTGATACTGGATATGAACAGTTCAAAGCACTCGTGCTGTTCGGTTCCAGCAGGCCGGATGACCCGGCGTTGCAGACTGCTCTCGGTTTTGCAGCAGCAGGTGGGACAGTCATTGTCATGAAAAGCGATGAGACGGAGCCCTTGAGCTGGATCGACGACTTGAAGGAAGCCGGAGCAGTCGTGGTTGATGTGCCTGACCTGTCCGACACCTTGGCCGGGTCGATTGATAGGGATGTAACCCTGTCAATTCCTGATGCGCATATTTGGTGTCTACATCGAACCCATGCGAGCCACGATGTTTATATGATATACAACCGCGATGAGCAGGCAAAGGATCTGGAGGTCACTCTCAGTGCAAAAGGAAACGTCCAACTCAGAGATCCGATGACTGGGGAGGTTCGAGATCTCGGAAGAACGAATCCTGTCGCCTTCACCGCGCCTGCCAAGTCCGCAGTGTTCTTGGTGGTGACACCCTTAGATAGAGATATGGTATAATAGTTCCGGAATGCATATTGTGGGAATGTCAGGTAATCAATCGGAGGGTGATAGCCTTGAACATCTACGATGTCGCGAAGGCGGCAGGAGTCTCTACTGCCACAGTGTCGAGGGTTATGAACGGCAAGCCCGACGTCAAACCTGAGACGCGACGCAAGGTGTTGAAGGTCATTAAGGCTATGAACTTCAAGCCGAGAGTCGGGCGCACCGAGCTCGATACGATCGCGATATTTGCACCCATGGATCAGGTGAGATTGAGCTATAGCACGTATTTCTCAGACTTGGTTTTGGGCATCAGCTACACGGTGTGTGACTACGATCTCAATCTCGAAGTGGTGTCGTTGCGCAAAATGCCAAAGGACCCATTGGACTTTGCTGTTTTTTGCAGGGAGCGGCGAATACGCGGCGGGATCTTTGCGATGACTCAGCAGACCGACCGCTATGTAGAAGAGTTGGCCAAGAGCGGCTCCTTTGTTGTAATAGGCAACCACTTCGGTGAAGACGTGCCCAGCGTCAGCACAGACAACTTCGGAGGAGCGTACAAGGCAGCCAAGTACTTGGTTGACATCGGGCATAGAAGGATTGGAGTAATCGTCACTGACATCAGATATCCCGACCACAAGAAGCGCGTAGAGGGGTACCGCCAGGCACTGACTGAGTGCGGCCTATCCATCGATGATGCTCATTACATAGATACCATGGGTGGCGATTTGTCAAATGCCGATACGGAGTTTAGGACACGGACCATGCTATCATCCTCAAATAGGCCTACAGCCCTGCTGATGACCAATACAGTCGTAGCTGCAGACATTGTTCGGATAATCCATTCAATGGGCATGAGGATACCTGAGGACATCTCGGTTGTGGCGTTTGACGATGATATTCTGGCAGTCCGGCTCAACCCTCCGCTGACTACGGTCAGGCAGCCCGTGTTCGAGCTCGGCCAGGTAGCGGCCAGAGAGGCGATCGCACTGTCGAATGGCGAGCGCACGTCCGAAGAGGTGTCAGTAGTGCTTGATACCGACCTGATTGTTAGAGGATCGACCGGTCCGCTTCAAGCAGCCACTGCGTGAGTGCGGCCTGATTCGAGCGATAAGTGCATGAAACCTGGAGCTTTGCTCAGCTAGTGCCGATGATTACTGTGACTAAGGCTGGAGTTTTGGAGGCGATCAGGTTGAGCTCAAGAGAGGAGCTCGAGGTAGCTACCTTGGCTGGCGGATGCTTTTGGTGCACTGAAGCCATTTTTCGAAGGCTAAAGGGTGTCAGCGAGGTAAGGCCTGGTTACTCAGGCGGCCACGTTGAGAATCCCTCGTACGAGGATGTGTGCACCGGTTCTACCGGCCATGCGGAGGCCGTCCAGATCCTATTTGACCCACAGACAGTCTCTTTCAGGCAGCTGCTGGAGGTGTTTTTTGCGGTCCACGATCCTACAACATTGAACCGCCAAGGCGAGGACGTGGGAACCCAATATCGTTCTGCGGTTTTCTATCACACTCCGGAACAAGAAAGGACAGCTCGCGAGGTTGTCGACGAGCTCTCCAGATCCGGGAGATACGCATCTCCGATTGTCACAGAGTTGGTTCCGTTCCAAGCCTTCTATCCGGCTGAGGATTACCATTTGAACTACTTCGAAAGAAACCCGAGCCAGCCTTATTGCAGTATTACGATCGGGCCGAAAGTCGCGGCCTTTGAGAGGCAGTTCAGCTGTCTCCTGAAGGACTAGTACTTCAAGCGGGTAGCCGCTGAGGATCGGAGGGTACTAGATGAGGACCATCTACTACTGCTTTCCAGACGGCAGACACAAAGCCCTTACTATGAGTTACGACGACGGCAACATTGCCGACCGGCGACTAGTTGAGATCTTCAACACACATGGAGTTAAAGGCACCTTCCATCTCAACGCGGGGCTGCTTGATACAGGTGATCGGGTATCCTCAAGTGAAGTCAAAAACCTTTACACAGGCCACGAGGTAGCCGCACACGCCTATACCCATCCTACGCTTGAGCGATGTCCCAGCGAACAGGTCGTCCTTCAGCTTATGGAGGACAGAAAGGCCCTGGAGAGACTCGTCGGCTATCCGGTGCGGGGCCTGTCCTACCCTAACGGATCGCACAATCGCAGGATTAGGGATATACTCCCGCATGTTGGAATAGATTACTCAAGGGTTGTCGAGAGCACGAAATCTTTCTCGATACCTGACGATCTATACCAGTGGAGACCGACCTGCCACCACAATCACGACCTGATGCCACTCGCTAGAGCTTTCGTCAATCAATCCAAACCCGCCTATCTCATCTTGATGTATGTTTGGGGACATAGCTTCGAGTTCGACAGGCAGAATAACTGGGATTTGATCGAGGAGTTCTGTGAGTTCATTGGAGGCAGGCCAGACATCTGGTATGCGACCAATATAGAGATAGTGGACTACTTGGATACCCTGAAAAGGCTGAAGTTTTCAGCAGCAGGTGATTTGGTGTACAATCCATCTGTTGCGCCTGCGTGGATCAGCGTAGACGGTGAAGTCATGGAGATAAAAGGAGGTTCATGCATTAGTATCTAGCTAAACCATATCGCCACAAGATTTCGACAATCTAGACAAGATCCTTTATAGAGTCTATCGCATTACAGGTGTACAATATAATCACGGAAACACTTTCGGTGAGACTCCTCTGAGCTTTCTTGATCGAACTCACTGTCCACCGTTACAGCAAGACAGGACACAGTCAGAGATCGGGTGGCCAGTTTGCCTTATAGATCTTACATGTATGGCCTATGTAGCCTTGATTGGCTTATGTATATGGCAATAGCATTGGCATGTTAGGCATAACTGGAAGGGGAGAGCCGATTTGACTTACCGACTGCCTGCTAGATTATTTCGTTGGCTCGTGGTCTGTTGGTCCTGTATTCTGCTTTTCTCAATCGGGGCATGCGCGGCTACGCCGATATCGGCCCCCTATTACAGCTACACGTATGACTTTTGGGCTAACTGGGTTCCCTCTCCTCCTGCTTACCTACCAGATAGGGTCTACTCCGGAACTACCCTTGGCGTAGGTGCTCTGAACATCCCGCAAGACATCTTCGTAGCTCCGGATGGCAGGGTCTATCTAGCTGATACCGGCAATAATCGAATCATATGCATGGATTCCGACTACCGGGTAATTCAGGTTCTTACAGAGTTCTCAGACGGTTCATCCACTCATCGCTTCAATAGACCTGAGGGTTTGTTTGTCACCGAGTGGGGCGAGCTTTATATTGCCGATACCAACAACGGCCGAGTGGTTGTACTCGATCAGGATGGCGGTTTCTTGAGGATCATCGGGCCGCCCGTAGAGACCGACGATACAGAGGGTCTGTTGCCGAACAATTTCGTCTACAGGCCCAAGAAGCTGGTTGTGACTCCGTCTCGTCACATGTATGTCATCGCTCGTGATATACACGATGGGTTGCTCAAGTTCAATGCCGGGGGCGAGTTCGCAGGGTATATCGGAGCCCCCGAAGTAAAACCGTCTCTCTGGGAGATCATCTGGAGCAGGATCGGCACTCGAGAGCAGCGGGAGCGGCGAGCGCTTTTCCTTCCTATTGAGTATGCAAACATCGACGTGGACCACAAAGGCCTCATCATGGCCGTTCAGCCCGGAGTAGTTGAAAAAAAGAAGGAGTCAATAAAGCGGCTCAATCAAGCGGGTGAGGACGTACTGATCCGAGCCGGTTTCCACGACCCTCTCGGGGACATATTATCAGACAAGAAGTCGAGTTTGTCACAGTTCATAGACATCGTGGCCAGAGAGGCCGGGACGTATTCGGTGTTGGACAAGGAGTACGGGCGGGTTTTTACATATGATTCGCTCGGCAATCTGCTATATGCATTTGGCGGTATGGGCGACACGGCAGGGCTGTTCCGCCAACCGATAGCTATTGATACAAATGGTCCGGATATAATCGTCCTTGATGCTGCAGGTTCTTTCACGGTCTTCAAGCCTACCGAATACGGGAAACTCATACTCGCAGCGCTCTTGCTCTACAATCAAGGTCTGTATGACGAGTCCGCCGAGATTTGGACACAGGTCTTGAAGTACAACGCCAACTATGACAAGGCCTACTCGGGGATTGGCCGGGCTTTGTTGCGGCAGGGCGACTACGTAGGCGCAATGACATATTACCAGCTCGGGCAGAACAGATCGGGCTATTCCGATGCCTATGGCATGTACAGGGAGCAGGTCATACAAGAAAAGGGCGGACGGTTCATGACCATCTTCTTGGCAGTGCTGTTTGCTCTGTATCTCTTCAGCAGGACAAGGGCATTTGCTGCAGTCAAACAGTTGTTGTCAATCAATGACACTGCCGCGACAAGTGCCTTAAGCGCTCCTGTGTCTGACGAAGGGCCAATGGCCGCCGAACTCACGCTGGTTGAGCGTCTTGCCCGGTGGGCCAAAGAGACGGGCCGGGCTCTCAAATACTCGTTTCATCTCCTTGCTCATCCGATAGACGGATTCTGGGAACTCAAGTATGAAAAGAAGGGTACTACGTCGGCAGCCTGGGTCATAATCCTTCTGGTCGTGTTCACACTGGTTCTTCATAGACAGTATACAGGGTTCATATTCAACAAGAACGACTTGGAGCGCATAAACCTCGTTATGCTCGCGTTAGGCGTTTTGGTTCCGTTCTTCCTTTGGTGTGGAGTCAACTGGGCATTGACAACGCTGTTGGAAGGGAAGGGGACGTTCAAGGACATTTTCATTGCTTCGGCTTACTCTCTGGTACCGCTGATATTAGTGATTATACCCACTATAGTGGTCAGCAACTTCCTCAGGGCTGAGGAAGGCGGAGTGTATCTCTTTGGGATGGCCTTGTCATTGGCATGGATGGGACTTATGTTGTTCATCGGGACCATGGTGACGCACGAGTACAGCTTCTTTAAGACTGCTGGTACATGCGTGCTCATTATCGCAGGTGTGGCAGTGGTGCTGTTTATAGGTCTGTTGTTCTCAACCGTCATCAATCACATGATAGCGTTTATCCTTAGTGTCTACGCTGAACTTATGTTCCGTTAGGAAACGGGGGCCGTGCTAGATGAACTCCATGTTCCGCAGATTGGTGGCTCTGGTTATCACAGTGTTGGGGCTGTGCGCCTGTTTGGCGGTTCCGCTCTGTGTGTTTGCAGCTGATTTACAGGGCTACGAGGTTGCAGCTGACAATGGGCGATTGACCCTGTTTATCAATCCCTCGACAACGGAGATCGCTGTCAGAGACAATGAGAGCGGAGAAATATGGTATTCCAACCCACCAGGCGCGCGAGTAGAGAACTACCAGCTATCAATCATATACTACGATCCGGAAGACAAACGTAGAAGACTGGACAGCTACAAAGACAGTGTCGCATACGGCCAGTTTGAGATCGAGCCAATTCCTAATGGCGTGGCTGTAAGTTACACGATAGGCCAAGAGTGGAAGGAAGACGACTTCATCCCGATCGCAATATCGTATGATCGAATGCACTCTCAGATTATTGCCAGGATCGAAGATCCGAAGGATCAGGAGTTCGTCCTCAAGCAGTATGAACTCCTTGAGTACAAGCTGCTGCCTGAGCCCGATACATCGGGCACTCTTGGGCCAGACAAACTATGGGGCAAGTACGAGCTTGTCTCGCCTTTGCGGACTCTGAGGGCTCAAGAACAGACTACCCTCAATTTCCTAATAATTGATCGACTTGTTGACAGGCGAGACGACATAGACGAGAGAGCAGACGTAACTGAAGACATGATGATTCAGTTACTCGATAACCCCACGTACATTCTCAAGCAGCGTGTTCTGCCGTGGGATAAGGTCGCTTTGATAGACCTACTAAAGAGCATCGGCTACACGCCCGAGGATGTTGGGGTAGACAACGAAGCCAACAACCTGCCTGCACCTAAGCCAAACAACGAGACCTTCGACGTTACCATTGAGTACACGCTTGATGAAAGCTCGTTGGTTGTGACTATACCGATGGAAAAAGTGCGATACCCGAAGGACGTAGAGGCACAGCTGGCGTACGTCAAGGGCGCAGCCTCGGTATTCCAGGGGCAGGTCGGGCGAGGCAATGTGTACGAGTACTTCGTCGAGCCTGTAGGCGGAACTCTCGTGACCTTCCCACTCTACTCGCTCGCTGTGTTGCCTTTCTTCGGCGCGGCTCCAAGGGGTGCCGAGGGATACATCTTTGTGCCTGACGGCTCGGGTGCAATACTTGACATAAGCCGGGTCAATGACAGAGCTTATCGCAAGAGAGTGTACGGCGATGACTATCCAATCCTGCCTTTCACTACGGCAGAAGAGGAAGAGACTGTGCCGACCCCAACACCTTATTCCGTCCATATGCCGGTGTTTGGGTTCAAGAGAGGAGATAGCGCTTTCTTCTCTGTAATCGAAAGCGCCGCGCCGTTCGCTTATGTGTGCGGTCAGATAGCGGGCAGTAACAACAACTACAGTTACACGTACGCAGACTTTGTCTTGATGCCGTTTGGGACAGTCCAGCTTGCTACGACAGAGAGAAGCGAGCGCGGCGGGGACAAGTCGATCAACGTATATGCTGAGCGACTTCCGAACGAGGATATCCGCATAAGGTACGCGTTTCTTGATCCTGACTCTGCAGACTACGTAGGAATGGCTCGGTATTATCAAGAGTATCTCGTGGATCACGGGGTGCTGAAAAAGACAAACACCGATGGCAAGGTTCCTTTCTTCCTTGAAATAGTGGGTTCCATCAGGAAGCAAGTGCCCATACTTGGCGTTCCGGTCTACACTACCGTCGCACTCACCACGTTTGAGGAAGCCAAACAGATCATTGATGAGTTCAGTGCTGCAGGCGTTAAAGACATAGTGGTCAAGTTCACCGGCTGGCTAAGAGGCGGGGTCGACCACGAGTTCCCAAACAGGATCGTGGTAGACGACGCGATCGGAGGTTCCCGCGCTCTCAGGGAGTTCGCAGACTACCTCAAACAGCGAGGCGTCGAGTTGTATCCCAACGTCTACTTCCAGATTATTTCCTCGACTGCAGACAACCTGAGTTGGAGGAGAGAAACTGCCAAGACTCCGAGTGGTCAGTGGACCTTTAACGTTCTGTCGCCTCGTCGGCTTGGCACGATCATGTCGAGTTTTCTGAGAAACTACTCTAGGTTCGGCCTAGAAGGTATTTCTCTCAATGATCTTGGTGCCGAACTAGTCTCTGACTTCGATCCCGGCCGAATGATCGACAGAGGCGAGGCTCTTGACATTGTCAAGGAGCAGCTCGAGAGAGTGCGCAGTGAATACGGCCTTGATATCATGTTGAGTTATCCGAATATCTACGCTTTGCCCTACGGTAAGTACGCGGTATATGTGCCACTAGAAGCCACCCAGTACACTTCAGTGACAGACAGCGTTCCATTCATGCAGATGGTGCTTCGCGGGTATAGCGTGTACGCTGGAGGTGCGTTCAACAGGTCGGACAATATGCGCAAGGAGATCCTCAAGTCCATCGAGGTTGGAGCATATCCACACTACCAGCTCTTCTATAGAGAGCCGTCGATCATAAAGGGCACTGACTACAAATCGCTTTACTCGTGCTATTTCCAGGATTGGTTTGAGGATGCAGTCTCGGTGTACAAGGAGCTGGAGGCGGTCCTTGGTAGAGTCGTAGATCAGCGCATAGTCGACCATAAGAGGCTTGCTGAAGGTGTTTATCAGACCACGTTTGAAAATGGCATATCCGTCATAGTCAACTACGGATCTGACCAAGTTGAGTTCAACGGCATTCAAGTAGATGGCTTCAGTTACAGAGTCATCGAGGGGGGGCAAGACGGTGCAAACTAAGCGAGGTCTGCGTTTGACACTCAAACAGCGAGAGGGCGTATTGGGCTATCTCTTTATATCCCCGTTCATTATCGGGTTTATCCTCTTTATCTTGGCACCGGTCGTGCAGTCTATCGTGTTCAGTACGAACAAGATCGAGATAACCTCTACCGGGTTTGACTTGATCTATATTGGAGCAGAAAACTACAAGTATGTCCTTCTTGAAAACGCAGACTTTCTGCCAACGCTCCTCTCGACGACAGGCAAGATGCTCAACAACGTTTTTTGGATCATCGTGTTTAGCTTCTTTGCGGCTGTGCTGCTCAATCAGCGGTTCAAAGGGCGTCTGCTCGCTCGTACTATCTTTTTCTTGCCTGTGATTGTTTCGGCCGGGGTAGTCCTCAAGTTGGATCAGACGGACTACCTGACCGGTGTTGCCTATGACACGGTCAGTTCGGCTTCCAACATACCAGGTTCCAGTTTTTTGAGCGGTCAAATACTGATCGCCTTTCTACTGCAGTTGCAGATTCCCCGCAAGTTCCTGGAACTGATCGCAGCAGCTGTAGACATGATACCCGAGATCATTAATGCTGCGGGCGTTCAGATTTTGGTATTCCTTGCGGGCCTTCAGTCAATAGATCCGTCTTTGTACGAGGCATCAGAGGTCGAAGGCGCCACTTCGTGGGAGAACTTCTGGATGATCACTTTCCCGCTTCTAACGCCATTGATCATAACAAACATAGTGTATACGATCGTCGACTTCTTCATTTCGCCAAGCAACGAAGTGATCACGATGATTCGCGAAACCACGTTCTTTGGCAGAGGGTTTGGAACAAGCTCGGCGATGATGTGGATATACTTCGCGTCGATAGCAGTTGTGCTCGCTATAGTAATGGGCCTTTGGTCTCGCATTCCGCTTTACAGAGAGTAGCAGTTGACCAAGATGGAGTCTCATGCCTGGAGGGGTAAACGTGGCGAACGCAGAACGTAGATTCAGTTTCAAAGGAGTTGCCAGGTCTGTTAAGCGCTCCCTAATCCCTCGTTCGTTCTTATCTGGTGTTGGCGTTGTTCTGCGCTACTTGATAATAGCCGGCATATGCTATGTGATTCTGTTTCCACTAATAGGTAAATTCTCTACTTCACTGATGACTCGGTTTGACGTGTGGGACCAGACTGTGTCGTTCATACCCAAGTACCCGACACTCAACAACTACAAACTCGCTTGGGAGTTTATGAAATATCCGACGGCCTTTCTTAACTCGCTGAAGCTTGCTCTGTTGGTCAGCGTCACTCAGCTTGCAGCGTGCACTATTGTCGCTTACGGATTTGCCAGGTTTGAGTTCAGGGGCAAGGGATTCTGGTTCGCGCTGGTTATACTGTCGCTCGTGATTCCTCCTGAGTTGATCAGTACTCCGCTGTACCTTAACTTCCGCTTCTTCACAGCATGGGGCATCATACCCGAGCCCGGGTTGAACCTGCTCGGGACCATCTGGCCCTTCCTCCTGACGTCAATGACAGCGACGGGCGTGAAGAACGGTCTGTTTATCTACATCCTGCGACAGATGTTCGCAGGACTACCCAAGGAGCTGGAAGAGGCGGCCTATGTTGACGGCGCAGGACCGTTACGAACATTCTGGCAGGTGATGGTGCCGAGCGCTGTCCCAGGAATGGTCGTTGTCTTTCTGTTTGCCTTTGTTTGGCAGTGGAATGACTATTATCTCGTGACCATGTACATGAGAAATCAGACCGTCCTTCCGGTCATGCTTGAGAATCTCGCGGCCGCGGTGCTAGGCGATCAGTGGCGGCAGGCTCCTGAGGAGGCTTCTCTGCTCAACAGTGCCGGCGGAGTAATGATAATAGCACCTGTGCTGGTCCTGTACGCATTCATGCAGAGGCACTTCGTTGAGAGCGTAGAGAGGACCGGTATAGTCGGCTGATCGCTCTAGAAGCAGTATCGCTGTCTAAACGTGCTCGGCGATGTGCCGGTGCTCTTTTTGAAAACATGTCCGAAATACGAGGCGCTCTTGAACCCGCACTGCAGAGCGATCTCTGAAATCGAGTAGTCGGAGCTCGCCAAAAGGCGCTTGGCCTTTTCGATGCGCTGCTTGGTGATGTGTTTGTTAGGCGTTGTGCCCATCTCTGCAGTGAAAACTTTGTGAAAGTAGAAGGGGCTCATAGACAGGTGCTCTGCAAGTATCTGAAGGTTTAGGTCGCTGTCGAGATTTTCATCTATGAACTTGAGCACCTTGCGCAGTCTCGAGTAGTGGGGACAGGGGCGGGTAGAGTTTCGCTGATCTCTGTACAGCTGATAGATTATCTGTAGGATGCAGGACTTGGCAACGATCGGTGTGACTGGACTGGGGCTGATCATCTCCTGGAACACACGGTCAAACAGTCTGTAGTACACCTCTGATGTAGTTGAGTGGTAGATCGTTGGCAGCGCATCGAGGATCGGGTTTGAGTATACGGGCTGAAACTCTTTCTTGGCCAGTGGGTCGTAGGACGCCGGATCTTTGTCTCCATCTCCTAGAAGGTCAAAGCAGATGAGGTAGGAGTTGTACGGCATTATCCCTTGAGTGAAGTGTCCGGGTGCCCTGAAGAGCACGTCGCCCTTTTGTACTGGGTATAATCTGTCGTCGATGTACTCGTAGCCCGAGCCGTCAAGTATGAGTTCGAGTTCGTAGTCGTACGTGTAGCGCGGTTTTGCCTTTGTCCCTTTTGGGTAAGGCATGCCCCGGAACATCACGCATATCAGTGCCTTGGGAGAGATTTTATCTGTAGGCACGGGAATCGGCTCTGACTGGTGATGGCCTGGCATCGTGACACCCCCGAAGCCTAGTTTGTTATGTACATCTTACCACAAGATTGTGCAATCGCAAAGGTTTCAACCGCTTTTTGGTTTCCAACGAGTGGCTATATCAAGACAGCCTAGCACATCCTCACGAATTCTTGGTACCTCGGCTGCAAACCGCGATAGATCCGTGACCGCACCCCGTATGTTTTCCGGTTATATACAACGCAAGATTCTGATATGAGACACAGGATAGTGGTAGAGAAATCCGCGGTTGACAGTGTATGATCGAAGTGGGCAAGGACTGCTACCTGTGCCTCGCAACAGGTGGTCCAAAACGCAATGATTGCAGTGGGGAGACGTAGGGGTTATGCAAGAGCCTATACCACCAGGGATTGAGAACGAACAGCTTACCGGGATCAACAAGGAACCGCCTCATGCGACTTTGATGCCGTACCAGTCTTTGGAGCAGGCACTCGCAGCACAACGCCATAAGTCTCCGTTCTGTCGCTCGCTCAATGGCGTTTGGAAGTTCAACTTCGCCACATCTCCAGAGTACAGGCCAAAGGATTTTTACCGCCCTGACTACGACGTTAGCGGATGGGACGACATCAACGTGCCCTCCAACTGGCAAATCGAGGGCTACGGCACACCTATCTATGTAAACAGCCTGTATCCGTTCAAGGCGGATCAGCCCCGGGTCATGGGCGAGCCAGGACCCGACTGGACTACATACAAAGAGCGAAATGCCGTAGGCAGCTATCGCAGAGATTTCGACCTTCCTGCTGAGTGGGAAGGCAGGACAGTGTTTATCACCTTCGACGGAGTTGATTCCGCGTTTCACCTCTGGGTCAACGGCCTCTATGTCGGATACAGCGTCGACAGCCGGACGCCTGCGGAGTTCGACATAACAGACTATGTACTCTCCGGCAAGAACACAGTCGCAGTCGAAGTCTATAGGTTTAGCGCAGGCAGCTATCTCGAGGACCAAGACATGTGGAGACTTAGCGGCATTTTCAGAAATGTCACGCTTTGGAGCGCTCCACAGGTTCACATTCGCGACTTCTTCGTGAAGCCTGATCTTGATTCGCAGTACATCAACGGGTCATTATCTGTCACTGTGAAAGTCAAGAATTTTGCAGATGTCGCGTCCACTCCTAGGCGCGTTTCTCTGCAATTGTACGATCGCGATCTCAGACCGGTTGAGGGAGCTGCTGTATCGAGCGAGGTCCCGGGATTGGCTGCAGGCGAAGAATGGTCCGGTACTATGTGTGTGTCTGTCCCCAATCCGCACAAGTGGACTGCGGAGACCCCGTATCTGTATACCACTGTATTGGCTCTTCATACAGAGTCAGAGGTTGAGGAGTATATTTCTTGCAGGACTGGGTTTAGGAAGATCGAAATAAGGGGTAGAGTGTTCATGATCAACGGCACCCCGGTTAAGCTTAAGGGTGTCAACAGACACGAACACTGGCCTGACACTGGTCATTACGTCAGCGAAGAGCGGATGAAAATCGACTTGGAGCTGATAAAGTCCTGTAACTGCAATCACGTTAGGACTAGTCACTATCCGAACGATCCGCGTTGGTACGAACTGTGCGATGAGTACGGGATCTACCTCACTGACGAGGCCAATATCGAGTCACACGGGTACCGGTCGAGAGGAAACGTGTTGGGAGACATGCCCAAATGGGTTCGGGCGCACAGGGCTCGTATGGCTGCATGCGTCGAGCGTGACAAGAACCATCCTTCTGTAGTGATGTGGTCACTCGGCAACGAGGCCAGTGGCGGCAGAGGGCTGCGTGAAGCCTTGCGGGTTGCAAAATCTATCGACCCCACGCGTCCGGTCCAGTATCAAGGATTTGGGTTTTTCTTCGACAGGGAAAACCCGACAGATATCGAGAGTCAGATGTACCCTCCACATGAAAACCTGGAGCGTATCGGCCAGGCAGACTTGACCAAGCCGTACTACATGATCGAGTTTGCGCATTCGCTTAACAACTCTATGGGCGGATTGGGCGAATACGTTGATATCATCGACAAGTACGAAGGGCTTATGGGCGGAGCTATCTGGGAGTGGTGCGATCAGGCCATATGGAACAAGACGGATCCGGACAGGCCATTTATGGCTTACGGCGGGGACTTCGGTGACGTCCCCAATGACGGGCTGTTTTGCCTGGACGGAGTCGTGTTTGCGGATCGCCGGATCTCACCCAAGTATGTCGAGGTCAAGAAAGCGTTTCAGTGGGTCAAGTTCGAACCTGGGGACTTGTCCAAAGGGGCTATCAGGGTCACTAATAAGTACGCCTTTACCAATCTCGATAGGTTTGACATTGCCTGGAGCGTTACAGAGGACGGCACTGAGATAGACAGAGGAACATTGCCGCGAGTCTCGGTAGCCCCTGGAGAGTCTGCAGTTTTGTCGATCCCGTTTGCTGAGATCAACGCCAAGCCGGGTGCGGAGTATTTGCTGAGAGTCGCATTTCTACTGGGCGAGAGCACCTGCTGGGCGGATGCCGGATTTGAGATTGCCTCGGAGCAGTTCGAGCTTCCCATTAGGACTGCTCCGGTGATTGTTCCTGTGCGGACCGGGTCGCCTCGGCTGTCGTTGCATCAAACCAAGTCGAGTGTGACAGTGTCCGGCGAGTCATTTGAGGTTTCGTTTGACAACTCCAAAGGAGCTATCGATAGGCTCTGCTATGATGGCGTTGAGATCTTCAATAGTGGCGGCGGCCCGTTGTTGCACTTGTATCGAGCCCCCCACAGGCACGACGACAACTGGGCTAGGGATGATTGGATTGCGTATGGAATCGGCCGTATGACACACAGGGCCCTGTCTGTAGAGGCCTCGAAGATCGCACCTGGATTAGTAAGAGTCGACGTAGTGGCAGTATCTGAGGGGAGAGGCGGGTTCAGAGCAGACCAGAAGGTGCACTACACGATTCACCACAGCGGACTCATATCCGTGAGGTGGTCGGTGGACTTCTCCAGGGACAATGTGGTGCTGCCCCGCATCGGAGTTCGAGCCTTCTTGGATAGGAGTTTGAGCGATCTCTGCTACTACGGGCGAGGCCCCATGGAGAACTACCCCGACCGCAAGCGAGGCAGTGACATAGGCCTGTATTGTAGTACGACCCGAGACGAGGTAACACCCTATCTTGTTCCTATGGAGCTGGGCAATCACGAAGACGTGAGGTTTGCTGCTTTGACTGACAGTGACGGAGCTGGGTTGCTCATAGCAGCACTTGACAAGCCATTTTCGTTCTCGGCTCTGCCATATTCGGATGAGCAGCTGGAGCAGGCTTTTCACCCTCACGAACTTACTGAGAGCACTGCAACAGTTGTGTGCATAAGCTCCAGGGTGCTGGGTGTCGGGACTGCTGGTTGCGGGCCAAGGCCGTTGCCTGTCTATGTGGTTCGCAGTGAGCCCGCGAGTTTTGGGTTCGTCCTTTGCAAGGTGTCGCCGGAGACAGCAGATCTCGCCGGGCTGGCTCGATGTGCAGTCGCCGAAGCCTGTTACTCTTGAACTGGCAAGCTATGTATTTCTAGATGTTGGATTAACAGAGTACAGACATTTGACAATTCACTCCTAATGACCGCAAGATTTTGATAGCTCCGACAAGAATCTGGACAGGATTGTCTTTCGCATACGTGAATACTTACTCTATAGAGATAGTTTTCAATTTGGTATCTTAGTTGTTTCTGGCACAACAAATGTGGTTGAGTCTTTTGAGCAAATACCTCCTTGAGCTATATTGCGTGGTTTCTAGGTTTCTAGGCCTCGAGTCGATAACCAAACTTTCATAGTAAGTCTGTTCCAAAGGAGGTGGGGCACACTCTCATTTGGTCAGAATGGTTCTATGGGGTTAGCGCTAGGTAACCGCGGTGACCACGGACGCGCCGACGTCGGCGCAATCAAAAAAGGAGGAAAGAGGCCATGAAGATCTCTAGACTCATCCTAACCGTATTTATGGTTCTGTGCTTGCTTTCTGCTGTAGGCGTCGCCAGCGACTACACGCCTCCTCCGGGAGTACCTGGACCAGGTGAAGTCGATCTTGGTGGTGCTACAGTCACTCTTATCGGTCTTAACCTCGACACCAGATCGACATGGGAGTGGGGGACTGCCTTCTGGGATATCTTTGACCAGCGCAAGGCAGAGGCAGAGCAGCTGTTCAACTGCAAGATCGAGTTCATCCACGGGGGCAACTACCAGGAGCATGTTCGCAATCGGGTCCTCGCAGGCGATTCCAAGTACGACATCATCGTCAACAGGGGCAGAGAGATTGGCTTCTTTGGCCTTGCCAAGGACGGCATGTTGCTGCCAACGAGTGACATACTCCCTGCAGAGTACTTCGATCAGCTAGGCATTGCCGACAGGAAGGCCATCGAGAAGTGGTCGTTGGGCGGCAAGTACTATGGTTTTGGCACCCTGTTCGCCGACTTCAACAACACGCTGCAGATCTGGGCGTACAACAAGACCATGCTCGAGAGAGAGGGCCAGCCTGATCCTTACGAGCTGTGGAAGGCTGGAGAGTGGACCTGGGAGAACTTCGAGAAGATCGCCAAGGCAGTCACTCGTGACACTGACGGTGACGGTGTCATCGACCAGTGGGGCGCATACGATATCATCTACGATGGCCCGAACTTCATCAGAGCCATGGTCATGAACGGCGTCGAGATCACCAGGGTCGATGAAAACGGAAGGGTCGTCTTCAACTACGATAGCCCAGTAGCGATTGAGACGATGAATATACTCCTCGCAGGACGTTCCGCCGGATATATGGCAGTTGGAGTAGATGGCGCGGACTTCCTAGCCGGCAATGTTGCGTTCAGTGGCGCTCACATCATGGGTCACAGATGGGCCAAGCAGAGCCTGCAGGATGAGTGGGCATTTGTGCCTCCGCCGAGGATGCCCAATGTGGATCGTCCTTACTACATGGCTTTCGACTGGCGCACCAACTTCCTGCCTGCCAATGCAGCCGACCCGTTGGGCTTGATAGCGGTCTGGAGCTACCTGGTCAGAAACGATGATATTGACATGCTGACCGAGGAGCACCTCACCCAGCTGTTTGACCAGGCCATGCCTCCGAACCAGGAGTCCTTTGAGGTCTACATGGCAGCCGTTGAGCAGTTCGAGGGCGAAGGCGACCAGTTTGAGAATACCGCTCTCTGGAACGACATCGTGGTACCTGCGCTTGAGAGTGTGCTGAACGGCGAGAAGACGGCTGCGGCCGCAATGGCTGAGATTCAGCCTCGGGCTCAGGCATTCCTCAACGATCTCTTTGGTCAATAAGGCTGTCGGACGTCCTGGTTGGACGTATAGAGTAGGCTAGCGAGACGGTCTCCACCTTGCGCGAGGTTTTGCGCAGGTGGAGACCGTCTTTTTTGCCTTCTCAGTTGTTCCACACATCGGTTCTTGACGGAATTAACACAAGAAAGCGGATGCAATAGGAAGGAGAAATCAAACTCGTGTTCAAATACCCACTAGAATGGAAATCGGTTTCCGTTCCGTTTTTTGGTCTGAAGTGAGCTGTGAGAAAGCTGGCGCTTTGTCTGTGAGTTGCTGATACGCCTTTGATATCGCATTTGCCTCGGTTTATTGCTTGGATCGGCCTAGTTCTCCAGAAATTTGTGCTATCAAAGAGGAATCTGGCGCCTTCCTATTTCGGTCCGCAGGAGAGCTTCTAGGTGAGTAAGACCGTGTAGCAACACGGAATCTGTTACGAGGTTGCTGCGGGTCGGTGAAGGAAATTCAAAAAAAATGGACGCGGTAGGGAGGAAAAACTGAATTTGTGTCCAAATAATTACTTAGTGGAAAACGGTTTCTGTTGTATTTGGTATCTTTCAGGGTAGTCGTTGGCTTGGGGGGACAGATCGGTGTCTAGTGACCAGCAGGTTGTTTCCCTGTGCGACGCGTATAAGGACTACTTCCCAATAGGTGCCGCTGTTTCTTCTAGATGTATTCACACCCACCGAGACTTACTTCTCAGACACTTCTGTAGCGTCACAGCGACCAACGAGATGAAGTTCTCATCCATTCATCCGGATGAGGGCTCTTATCAGTTTGTGTTGGCAGACAGCATTGTTGAATTCGCAGAGGCCAACGACATGCTGATCAGAGGCCACACCCTGGTCTGGCATCAGCAGACCCCAGAGAGGGTTTTTATCGACTCGGATGGTGCATCCGCATCTAGGGACTTGCTTTTGTCTCGTATGAGGGATCACATAGAGACTGTGGTGTCCCGGTACAAAGGCAGAGTGTATTGCTGGGATGTTGTCAACGAGGCGATAGACGACAAAGGTTCGGACTACTTGCGACCGTCGAAATGGTTGCAGATCATTGGACCGGACTACATTGAGAAGGCCTTTGAGTACGCACATGCTGTCGATCCTGACGCACTTCTCTTCTACAATGACTACAACGCAGTTGCCCCCTACAAACGAGAGAAGATAATGCGGTTGATTACAGAGTTGCAGCAAAAAGGCATTCCCATACACGGCATTGGCCTTCAGGGCCACTGGAACATTTACTGGCCGTCTGTCGACGAGATCAGATACGCTCTTGATGACTACGCTCGTCTCGGTCTGACTATTCAGATTACCGAGCTCGATCTGTCAGTGTTTGCATATGGAGACACACGGATCGACCTCACGGAGCCGACGAGCGAGATGATGGAATTGCAGGCAAAGAGGTACGAGGAGCTTTTTCGCTTGTTCCGTGAATACAAGGGTGTCATCAGCGGAGTCACTTTCTGGGGAATTGCCGATGATGTTACGTGGCTGCATAACTTCCCGGTGAGAGGCAGGAGGGACTGGCCATTGCTCTTTGACTGCGAGCATCAGCCAAAGGAGTCCTTTTACAGAGTAGCTAGATTCTGAGACATCGGGCCAGGCCTCTGCCTCAGGCAGCCTGATTTCTTGCTCGCAGTGTACTTCAGACAGAAAGGGGGCGGTATTCTCTCGGACGGACGAATAGCGTTTTAGCACGGCGTTTCACATATTGCGTTGTCACAAACACAGGTTTGACAGATCAAAATAGGGAGGTCTGGTAGTGATGATACGTAAGCTGAGCTTCCTGTTGGTCGCAGTTCTCATGCTGTGGACGCTCACAGCGCAAGCCTACGAGTTCGAGTCTGATCGTATGTACTTCGGCGATATCGACTTCGGCGGCGCCACTGTGACGATCGTCTGCCACTTCAACTCGTATCAGAGGTTCATGGAGGGCGGAGTTGAGGCCGGCAAGCTCGAAGAGGCTAAGAAGCTGTTCAACATCGGCGACATTCAGTTCCTCGAGGTTGGCTGGGGCGAGATGGGTGAGACCTGCTTGAACAGGTATATGTCAGGAGAGTCCACGTGGGACTTCTGGAGATTGCCACATGCCTACTTCTTCGACCTCGCGACCAAGGGCGCATTCTTCGATGTCGGCAAGATCCTGCCTGAGAGCTATTTCGACAGCATGCCCAGGATCACTGCTGAGAAGGACGCTGCGATAACTCGTGGTCTTGGAGCTCAGCGGTACCACTTCTCGGTAGGAGTTCCTGACGACTACGGTCATTCGCTCTTCGTGTGCTTCAACAAGGATATGTTTGAGAGAGAAGGCTTGCCTGATCCGTACGAGCTCTACGAGGAGGGCCGCTGGGACTGGGAGACTGTTGAGGATCTCGCAATCAGGCTGACCAAGGACACTGACGGAGACGGTGTAATCGACCAGTTCGGATTCCATTGGATCGACCCGACTTACTATATCTTTGCCAACGGCGGACAGATCGTCAAGCTGGACGAGAATGGCGATATGGTCTTTGCGATGCAGGATGAGGCTGTGTACGAGGCACTCCGCACGTATCATCGGTGGCAGAACGTCCTCGGTTTGACCACAGGCGACTGGCAGATGCTGGACTTCGAGCAGGGCAAGGCTGCTATGGCTTGGATGCCGTTCTACGAGATCCATCAGGTCGATTACGAGTTTGATTTTGGCGTGCTGCCCTTGCCGAAAGGCCCAGACGTCGATGAGTGCGTCTTCGCTCCGGGCGTAGGCGATGCCATATTCATCCCTGCGAACGCTGCGAATCCTTTGGCGATGGTCGCGCTTGACAACTTCCTGTGGCCTGTCGAGACCTACTACGAGGAGCTTGACAATGCGATTCGTGCCAAGGTCTCCGATGTGCAGGCGTACCAAGTCTTCCAAGAGGCCATAGAGAAGTGGGACGGCCGATATGCCAGCTACTTCAACTTCCTGGGTGCTTACTGGGATGCAAACACACCGTTTGGTGGCATAATCACTGGAGTCAATGACGGCAGGAGCCCGGCAAGCGTCGTTGCTGAGTATGCGCAGATGGCTCAGGCCAAGATCGACGAAATCTACGGTCAATAAGCGTCAGACGCACGCTGGGACGGCTTGGCTGTTTGCCGAGCCGTCCCAAACCTGCGTAAGCTGTCTAGCTACACCCGAGCGTTCAGTCAAGGGGGAGGCGAAGCTGAGGTCATGTGGTTGAGAGCGATCCAACGAGGATTAGGTCTTGGTGCGATGCTTCTCGCATTGCTGCTCGCTACAGCAAGCTGTGCAGGACAGACTGGCGAGTCAATAAGCGGGTTTGTCGTTCCGTATAACAGCTATGTGTTTGACTTTTGGGGAAAAGCAGCTCCTTCGCCTCAGGCGTACGTCCCTGAACGCTTCATCACCGGAGCTAGTCTTGGTGTAGGTGATTTCAAGGATCCAGGCGACATTTGCGTCGCGCCTGACAAGACTATTTACATAGCTGACTCTGGCAACAACCGCATTATCCATATTGACAGAAACTTCACTACGCTGAGGGTCATCAAGGAGTTTGACAACGACGGTAAGGCTGATACTTTCAAGACACCCAGAGGGATATGTGTCACTAGTGACGGGCATCTCTATGTAGCAGACACTGGAAACTCCAGGATAGTGCATCTGGATGCGGATGGCCAGCTCGTGCGGATCATCGGACCGCCGACTGCAGAAGTCGAGGGTATTTTGCCTGAGGGGTTCGTGTACAACCCGATCAAGATTGGGGTTGATCAACACAACCGTCTCTACGTTGCATCCCAGAACACTTATGATGGGCTCCTGCAGTTCAACGCAGCCGGTGAGTTTAGCGGATTTGTTGGAGCTCCAAGAGTTGCACCGAAACTGTGGGATATCATTTGGTACCGCATAGCGACGAAGAGCCAACGCGAACGCATGACTCTGTTTCTCCCGACCGAGTACAGCAATATAGATCTCGATACTGGTGGTTTTGTCTATGCTACAGTCATGGACAATGTTGTTGAGGATGACGCAAGTCCTAAGGACGACAAGATCCGCAGGCTAAACGCTAAGGGCGAGGATCTGCTCGTTCGCGAGGGATTCCACGGCATTATAGGAGATATCGAGTACGCAAGTATCAATACGACTGCAACCAATAGAGGACAGTCCGTCTTGGTCGATGTTGTGGTGCATGACTATGGTGCCTACAGCGTTCTGGACAACATAAGGAGCCGGGTCTACACGTATGACGACACGGGCAATCTACTGCACGTGTTTGGATATAGAGGAACAATCAAAGGGCAGACTGTAAGGCCCGTAGCGCTAGAAGCTATTGACAGGAACATGCTTATACTAGATGCACAGCAACTGGGAATCGCGGTATACAGGCCGACAGATTACGGCATGCTCATCTGGGCTGCGCTCGACTATTACAGTAGGGGCGACTACGTGCAGACTGAGGCGATTTGGAGGCAGGTTTTGGCGCTCAACTCCAACTGCGACGTTGCCTATACAGGCATCGGCAGAGCTCTGCTCAGGCGCAATCAGTACGCCGAGGCTATGACCAACTTCAAGCTAGGCAACAACCGCAGGGAGTACTCCGAGGCGTTTGAACTCTACAGGCGAGAGGTCATATACGACAATCTATCGTTGTTTATCGCGATTCTAGTCGCAATCATCGTCGTTATCTATGTAGTAGTCAGGCTAGTGAAGCGAGCCAAGACTATCGCCTTGGCAAGACCTTTAGTTGCCAGTGCCGGCAGCAGGCGTGAGAGTGGGCCCGTTGCCAGGTTCATCAGAAAGACTCTGGAGGAGCTCAAGTACGCGTGGCATGTGATACTCCATCCGTTCGAAGGCTTTTGGGAGCTTAAGTACCTAAACAAGGGGTCGGTGGTGTCGGCTTCGATCATACTTGCGGTCTTCTGCATGGTCTACGTGTTCTGGCGGATGTTTGCCGGCTTCATCTTCAACACGGTCGACCTTAGCCAGTTCAACGTGGTGCTCGAGATAGTGAGCGTTTTGTTGCCGTTTGGATTGTGGTGCGGTGCCAACTGGGCGTTGACCACGCTCATGGATGGAAAAGGGACCGTTCGGGATGTCTACATCGCCAACTCTTACGCGCTTGTGCCCTTGCTTCTTTTCCTTATCCCATTAACCATTATCAGCAACTTCATTACCGCTGAAGAAGGGTTCTTGCTGTATCAGCTTCCTCTGATTGTGGGAGCTGCATGGTCCGCCATTTTGGTGGTCTTGGGTGCTGTGATGACCACTCACGAGTACGACCTGGGGAAAACAGTGTTTACTTGCATACTGACAGCTGCCGGGATGGTCTTTGCTATGTTCCTGGCTCTGCTGTTTGTGGATCTGATCGAGGAAGTGGTCCTCTTCGTCAACGAGCTCATAACTGAGTTTGCATACAGGACTTAGTGCCCGCGTCCTGAGTTACGCTGCTCAAGATCGGTGTGGTGCAAGAAAGGAGGCAGAGCACACCCGTGTCTTCATTGAGAAGAATGTGCCTTCTGACTGTGGTCGTTGGACTGTCGCTGCTCACTGCCAGCATAGCGAGCGCTGACTCCATTCCTTCCGGGTTCGAGTTGGTCAGTGAGAACGATTATGCCGAGCTGTACGTCAAAGCCGACACAGCCGAGATAGCCTATAGAAGCAAGGTTGACGGAAGTGCTTGGTTCAGCAATCCTCCTGATAGAGCCACTAGGGAGACCCGAGTTAGAGGGGTCGCCAAGGATAAGCTTTCTGCGCAGCTTGTCATTAACTACTACTCGATCAATCAGAAGCTGGAGATGGACAGTTACAATGACTGCATCAAGTACGGCCAGTACCAGATCACACCGATTCCCGGCGGGGTAAGAGTCGACTACGAGCTGGGAAGACGATGGCAGGAGTCAGACTATGTTCCGTTCATCATAAGCGAGGAACGGTTCAATGACCTTGTCCTGGCCAATCTCGACGAGAAGACTCAAAAGACCTTGCGCAATCAGTACGTTCGATTTGCTTTTGAAGAGGGCTATGTAGACACGGACAACATCAGCGTCTTCGGCGTAGACATGGAGGCCGTGTTCGGAACGTATGGGTTCAAGGTTGACGAACCGGGAATCAGGGCCACTGATAAACGGCGTGTCCTGCAGGAGTATCTCAACAGGGTTCGCGACGCAAACGAGTACACAACCTTGTCCGAGATAAAGACTGAAGATGTCGAGGGAGCCTTCGGGAAATCGGCTCTCATGCAGAAGTGGAACCTAATGCAGTGGGACAAGGACGCCCTAGTGGAGTATTTCAAGGCCGCCGGGTACACTCCTGAAGACGTTCAGATAGACCATCAGATGTTTGGAATAGAGCCGCCGTGGCCCGACGTTCGCAACTTCAAGATTAGCGTTGAGTACGTGCTTGATGGTGCTGACCTGGTTGTCCGCGTTCCCGCTGGCAGTGTGTCGTGCCCAATGGAAGTGTACGACCCGAAGCTCAAGAGAATGATGTCGTATCCGCTCACCACCATCAATCTTCTGCCGTACTTCGGAGCCGCCAATGACGAGTCCCAGGGTTACATCTTTGTGCCCGATGGTCCCGGCGCTCTGATCTATTTGAACAACGGCAAGACAACGGCTGAGACATACGGACGGGCTGTCTACGGCAGGGACCGCGCATCCATGCCTGTCAACGAGTACAGTGCGGATTCGAAAGAGCAGATCTATTTGCCTGTATTTGGATTGAAGAATGACGACAGGGCATTTGTTGCTATCTTAGAAGACGGCGACGCGATGGGCCAGATCAATGCTGTGGTAGCGGGAATGAGAGACTCGTACAACAGGGTTTGGGCTTCGTTTGAGTTCATTCCGAACGCTCGTATTAACCTGGAAACAGATCCTGGGAATGGCTACGTGGCGCGTCTCGGAGCGCTCTCGGTTATTATGTACCAGTCTCGTCCCTATTTGGGTGACATGACTGTTCGCTACACCTTCCTGTCAGGCGACCAGGCAGACTACTCTGCCATGGCCAAGCGCTATCGGGATTATCTCGTCGACAAGTACGATCTTGGCCGCATAGATGCGAAAGAAGGACTGCCTTTAGTCCTAGAGATCATCGGGAGCTTTGATAGGACCAAGCCCGTCCTAGGGTTCCCTGTAAATGTGGTTCAGGCTACGACGACATATGACCAGGCCGAAGAGATAATCGACGACTTGCTCAAGAGCGGCGTTCAGGACCTTCAGATAAGGTATCGGGGCTGGCTCAAGGGCGGCGTACGCCATATTTATCCTACAAGGGTGGTTGCTGAGGGCAAGGTAGGAAGTCTGAATCGCCTAAAGCAGTTCTTGGCCTCGTCTCAGCAAAAAGACGTTGGAGTCTTTTTGGATGTCGGCTTCCTTAACGTCTTGAGAAATTCACTATTTGACGGCTTCGTTACGTATCGTGACGCGTCAAGGTTCCTGAACCGTAAGTCCGCATTTGTGACTGATCATAACCTCGCTTCCCATCAGGTTAAGAAAGGAACGGAAAGGCCCGTTCTCTCGCCAAGCAGGTTGCCGTCCTTGGTGCAGAGTTTTGTAAGAGACTACGATAAACTGGGGGCTGAAGGGATCTCGCTCACCTTTATGGGTAAGCAACTGAACTCGGACTTCCGGTTGAACCCTGATGCTGCGGTTGACAGGCAGCAGTCTAGACAGATCGCCATAGATCAGGCGGAGTTGATCGCTGGTTTGGACTACGACATCATGGTTACAGGCGGCAATGAGTACATGCTGCCGTACGCCAAGTACGTTATTGATGCGCCGATGTACGCAGTTGGGACGACACTTGTGGACGTGTCTGTTCCGTTCTACCACATAGTAGCCAGCGGGCATGTGGTGCGTGCAGGCACTGCGGCCAACCTTGCTGACGCAGCGGGAAGACGGCATCTGCTGAAGACCATTGAGACAGGATGTGTCCCGTACTTCGTGGTGACCTACAGGCCTTCTTCTGACATGAAGAACACGCAGTTCGACTATTTATACGCGACCACCTACCACAGCATACGGGACGAGATCTTGAGTTTCTACAAAGAGATCTTGCAGATATCCGGAAACCTGTGGTCCAAGGAGATCATGCGGCATGAAGTCATAATGCCGCAGGTTCACCGAACCGTGTATGAGGACGGTACGTCCGTGATAGTCAACTACAGAATGACTCCGGTCGAGGTTGACGGAGTGTTGATTGATGCAGAGGACTACCTGGTGATTGCCGGAGGTGACAGGAGTGCAAACTAAGCGGCGGTTTAGATGGACATTCGAGAGGAGACAGAAGCTGGGCGGCTTCCTCTTTACTATGCCGTTCATTGTCGGATTCGTGTTGTTCTTTTTGGTTCCGTTCGCCCAAGCTGTCATTTTTAGCTTCAACGAACTGAAACTCACCAGCACAACCTATGAGCTGGTGCCCAAAGGGGTCAGCAATTACGAATATGCCCTGTTTGTTCATCCGTCGTTCGTGAAGCAGCTGACTGAGCTGATGGGAGATCTCCTCGTGGAGATGCCGCTCATTCTTGCCTTTAGCTTCTTTGCCGCTACTCTGATAAACCAGAAGTTCGCTGGCCGCGGACTCATCAGAGTTATATTCTTCCTGCCGGTCATCTATTCTGCAGGTGTCATTCAGAAGTTGGAAGTGGAGGACTATTCAGCCATAATGTTCGCAACATCTCGTAGAGCCGCTTCTTTTCTAAGCAGCGATTCGATAAAGGCACTGTTTGCGGCTGCACACCTGCCCGGTGCATTGACCAGGTATGTAAATGCCATGATTGACAATCTCCCTGAGGTCATTAGGTCATCAGGAGTGCAAATCCTCATATTCTTGGCGGGTTTGCAGTCGATACCACCGGAGATATACGAGGCTGCGGATGTCGAGGGAGCCACTCCATGGGAGAAGTTCTGGTTGATTACGTTCCCGATGGTGAGCCCCTTGATCCTGACCAACCTGGTTTACACCATTATTGATTCGTTTACCGACATGAACAACAATGTCTTGAGGTTAATCGAGGAAGTCCTGTGGCGTGGTTACGGATACGGAGCAAGTATGGCAATGGCCATGCTCTACTTCGGTGCCGTATCGCTTATACTGATCGTGGCATTTGCACTTGTATCTCGACGGGTATTCTACCGGAACTGATTGCAGAGACATCGGAGTCCGCAGATGGAGGTGTTCTCATTCATATGTTTTCTCTGAGACAAGTTCGAGCGGGTACAGTGTTCATGGTGCTGTGCAGAACTGTGCTTTTGGTCGGCATATCATATGTGATTTTGGTGCCGGTATTTCTGCGGATATCGCAATCGATAATGCCGGTGGAAGATCTCTACGATCAGTCGGTAAGGTGGATTCCCCGTAGTCCTACGCTAAGCCATTTCAAGATGGCGTGGACGCACATGAAGTATCTCACAGCACTCAGGAATTCGGTGCTGCTGGCGACAGTTGTGAGCGTCGTCCAGGTCATATCATGCGCGATGGTCGGTTACGGCCTGGCCAGGTTTCATTTCCCGGGCAACGGTTTGGTCTTCGCTATGACCATATTCACGCTGGTTGTGCCTCCGAAGATCATCGTTGTACCGACGTATCTGAACTTCCGCTACTTCAATTTGCTGGGGTTGTTGAAGGATAACCCGATCAATCTTATCGGTACGTATTGGCCATTCATCTTGTTGGCTCTCACGGCTAACGGGTTCAGGTGCGGGTTGTACATATTCGTCATGAGGCAGTTCTTCCGTGGGATGCCCCGAGAACTGGAGGAAGCTGCCTATATTGACGGAGCCGGTTTGATCAGCACGTTTACCAGAGTGATGCTGCCCGGAGCTGTTCCTGGGCTGATTGTGGTGTTCCTGTTCTCATTCGTCTGGCAGTGGAATGACTACCAGTACATTACAATGCTTATGCCCGGCAAGACGTTCTTGACTTATATGCTAGACCAACTGCTACCTACAATGGCCAATTACATGGGTGCTACAGATCAGATCACAGTCTCTGCCGGATTCGCTGACAACCATTACCTCTCACTAGTCAATAGCGCTGGCATGCTGCTGATGATCGCCCCGCTGTTGTTGCTCTACGCGTTCACACAGAGGTACTTCGTAGAGAGCATTGAAAGGACAGGACTCATCGGTTAGGTTACCCTGCGCGCTTATTCGGAGGTGTACAGCCTTGACATCGGGATTTGTTCGCAAGGCGGCAATTGCCTGTGTCGTCGCAGCGTTAGTGATAGCGGCGGCATCCACCGCCTTTGGAGACGATGTGCCTTCTCTCAAGGAGCTCTTTGAGGACAAGTTTTTAGTCGGGTGTGCTGTCAGCCGCAGCGGATTGCTTCTTTATGATCAGCTGATTCGCACTCACTTCAACGCGGTTACAGCTGAAAACAGCATGAAGTGGGAGAGTGTTCATCCTCGTCCGGATGCATACAGGTTTATCGAGGCGGATGCCATTGTGGAATACGCTGAGAAGAACGACATGGTCGTAATAGGGCATACGCTGGTGTGGCATCAGCAGACGCCAAGCTGGGTGTTCACAGACGAGAGTGGCAAAGAGGTTACTCGAGAAGTCCTTCTCGAGAGGATGAGAGAGCACATTCATACAGTAGTCGGACGGTACAAAGGTCGCGTTAAGGGCTGGGACGTCGTCAATGAGGCCATCGACGACAGCACTTACGGTCTTAGGAATTCTCCCTGGCGCAGAATTATTGGTGATGACTATATCGAGTGGGCGTTTAAATTTGCCCACGAAGCCGATCCCGATGCAGAGCTTTACTACAACGACTATAGCACTACAGATCCGAAGAAGCGCGAGGCGATATACAACCTAGTGAAAGGCTTGCTTGATAGAGGAATTCGCGTCGACGGCATCGGCATGCAGGGGCACTGGGATGTTCAATGGCCGTCGGAGCAGGATGTGTGTGACACGATTGAGAGATTTTCCTCACTTGGTGTCAAAGTCCATATTACTGAACTTGATGTCAGCGTGTTTCCTTGGTCTGACAGGAGCAACCGTTACGCAGATGGACTGCCCGAGTCCGTGGAGAGGGCGCATGCGGCCCGGTATGCCATGATGTTTAGAGTGTTTCAGGATTACAGTGACGTCATTGAGCGCGTGACGTTTTGGGGAATAACTGATGCGGGGAGTTGGAAGAACAACTACCCTGTTCCCAGACGAACCGACTATCCGTTGCTGTTTGACAGACAAGGTCAGCCGAAGGCGGCCTTTTGGGCTGTAGTAGATACCGTGGTGGATTAAGCCGCCCCTACGCAGGCGATCAGTGGTTCCTTGAGCTAGCTCGAGTAGGAGGGATGCGTCGACATGCGCTGTCCGCTGCTTAGGAGAATGGTGCAAAACTGTATGGTCTTCGTGCTCTGCGGGGTCTTGGCTGCAACTAGTTGCCATACTCGGCAGATTGCGTCTGCCGCGACGAATGTGACCGGATTCCAGCGCAAGGAAACGTACGGGCAGTATCTAGCCAAGTACGAAGGCGCACAGACTCCGGACATAGAGATACTCATTCCCGGAGAGTCGTTTGCGAGCGCCGATCCGATGCCTGAGATTCTGCACGATCCGTTTGGCCTTCAGGGAACGGCTGTTTGCACAGACGAGTACGGCTACATCGAGTGGATTGTGAACGTGCCGCAGGCCGGGCTGTACAATATCGAGCTCATGTACTATCCTGTGCAGGGGAAAGGGATCACAGTAGAAAGAGAGATTACGATCAACGGTGAAGAGTTGTTCGAAGGAGCTGACCAGCTTGCGTTCCACCGTATGTGGACAGACAGCGGACCTTTCCTTGTAGATGTGCAGGGCAATGAGATCAGGCCTGCTCAGGTTGAGACCCCGAGATGGAGAACAGTTTATCTTAGCGATCCGCTTGGCTATGAGCTTAAGCCGTATAAGTTCTACTTCCGCGAGGGTGAAAACAAGATCAGGCTGACATCTATAACAGAACCTATGGCAATAGCATACCTCAGGCTGTGCCAGGCCGAAGAACCCAAGCCGTACAGCGAGCTGGCCAACGAGTATGCGCAAAAAGGCTATAAGCCTGCAGCCGATGTCATGATAAAGATCCAGGGAGAGGGCGCCGCATACAGGTCCAGCCCTTCCTTGTTTGCGACTTCCGACCAGGGAGATCCGACCTTGGAGCCTTATCATCCAGCTGAGATCAGGCTTAATTCCATCGGAGGGTACAGATGGTCTGTGCCTGGAGACTGGATTACCTGGGAGTTCACTGTTCCCGAGGATGGGCTCTATCAAATAGCCATCAAGGGCAAGCAGGACATGAATAGGGGCACTTTCAGCAACAGACGCATATTGATTGACGGCAAAGTGCCTTGCGCTGAGTTGGAGTCGGTGAGGTTTAGCTACTCATCCCGCTACGAAATAACGCAACTTGGCAAAGCCCACCAGGACGAGCCGTTCCTATTCTATCTGACTAAAGGGACCCACGAGATTACGTTGGAGGCTGTCTTGGGCGATCTGGCACCCCTAGTTAGTATGACGGAGGACACGCTTTACGAGCTTACGTCTATCTACCGCAGCATCATAATGATAACTTCTCCGAGTCCGGACCCGCTGAGGACCTATCAGTTGGACAAGCGAGTCCCAAAACTGCTTGAGCGCCTACGGACTCAAGCTGAAGCCATCACTTGGATGGCTGACGAGTTTGAGAGGTTGACCGGGCAGAGGGGCGGGCATACCGCTACGCTTGTCGACATTGCACTGATGCTAAACAGAATGGCTGACGAGCCTGATTCCATACCAAAGATCTTGAACGAGTATAGAGACGGAATTGGAAATCTCGGCACTTGGATAATGAACACAAGAAACCAGCCGCTGCAGATCGACTACATCGTCGTCGCTTCTCCTGAGCAAAGGATGCCGAGAGCCACTCCGAACTTCTTCGAAGTGATGGCGCACGAGATACGGGCGTTCATCGCGTCGTTCACTTACGACTACACCAATGTGGGCGACATCCGCGAGGTCTCGGATATCAAGGACACGAGGATCAGCGCAAAGGACGATCCCAACACCATCAAGGTGTGGATCGGACTTGGCAGAGACCACGGTCAGATACTCAAACAGATGATCGAGGACAGCTTCACTCCTGAGACCGGAATCAAGGTGGAGCTGGAGCTCATCAGCAACATGGGAGCGTTGCTGGTGCCTGCGACAATAGCCGGCACTCATCCGGACGTTGCTCTCGGCGCAGCCAACCTTGATCTGGCCTTTAGAGGAGCGGTGGCGGATCTAACTCAGTTTGAGGACTTCGAGGAAGTGGCCAGCCGCTTTATGAAGTCGGCTCTTCATCCGTATAGGTTTAGGGACGCTGTATGGGCTCTTCCCGAGGTCCAGAGCTTCCCAATGCTGTTCTACAGAAAGGACGTGCTGGCGGAACTGGGTCTTGAGGTTCCGCAGACTTGGGATGAGCTGCTTGCGATCTTGCCCGAGCTACAGAATCACCATCTGGAGTTTGGCATGGCGCCCAATATGTGGACGCTGGCTATGCTCCTTTACCAGCAAGGAGTAGCTTTCTACAAGGAAGACTGCATAGCCGTCAACTGGGACAGCGAAGCAGCGATACAGGCTTTTAAGTGGATGTGTGAGCTCTACACCCAGTCAGGATTGCCGCTGGAGTACAACTTCATCAATAGGTTTAGGACCGGGGAGATGCCTCTGGCGATTGCGAACTACGGCGAGTTCAACACTCTTACTGTGTTCGCACCAGAGCTTAGAGGTCTGTGGGGAATGGCGCCAATACCTGGCACGAGGCAGCCTGATGGAACCATCAACCGTGCCGCCTCAGTTGACAACGGGGTCCTGCAGATGTCTGTTCAGTCTACAAATACAGGAATGACGATCCTGCAGCCTACGGGTGCCACGGGGTCAATCATATTAGAGAAGTCCACAAAGAAGCAGCAGGCATGGGAGTTCCTCAAGTGGTGGACAAGAACTGACACGCAGGTTAGATTTGGAAGGGAAATCGAGGCTTTGATTGGCGCAGCGGCTAGGTGGGCGACTGCAAACGTCGAAGCTATGCAGCTCTTGCCCTGGAGCACCGAAGACAGACAGAATCTTCTCGAGCAGTGGCGGTGGATCGAGGGAATGCCTCCTGTCATAGGCCAGTACTATGTCTCCAGGCACTTCGACTGGATGTTTAGGGCTGTGGTGCTCAACAAGGAGCCTTTGAGGGAGTCCGTTCTCAACTACACTCGTGAGGTCAACCTGGAGATCGAGAGGAAACGCAAAGAGCTGGGGTACGAGACCGACTACGAGAAGCTTGACGACAGGCTGGAGGAGCTATATTGGAGTCACTACATGCACGTATACAGGCTCGAAGTTCCTATGGCCGAAAAGAGCAAAGAGTTCGACGAGCTACTTGAGAGATACGGTATACTTGTGGAGTAGCCGGATGTATGGATATCGGGTTTGCATGACGGATTGCTGTTAGTAGAGCGGGGGTAGACGGGTTGGTTACCATCGACGATATTGCTAGGATAGCTCAAGTGTCCAAGTCAACAGTCTCCAAAGTGATCAACAACTACAGTGGTGTCAGCGATCAGACTAGAGAACGCGTGCTCAAGGCGATGAAGGAGTGCAACTACTGGCCAAACGCTACTGCAAGGAGCCTCACGACGAGCCGTTCGGGCATTATAGGCCTGTTCATTGCTAGCAAGCTGAACGACAGGTTTTTCCGAGAAGTGCTCGATGGGCTGGAGATGTCTCTAGGAGGAAAAGGATATGACATACTCTATCTATCGAGTAGGCGGGCGGATAACACAGGCCGCAGGTTTGGTTATGTTGAGAAGGCCAGGGACAGACATGTTGAGGGAGTTATTTTCCTGAGCTACATAAAGCGCGGGATCGAGGAGTTCGACGAGATTCTTGGATCGGACATCCCAGTTGTGTTTGTCGACGTAGACCTCGTAGGCAAGCGCGCCTCGTACGTGATATCGGACAACACCAAGTCGGGTGCGATGGCAGCCGAATATCTGGTTCGCATGGGCCACACATCCATCGGACTGATAGACGGCAGTCACTACGTCAAGCCTGCTCAGGACCGCCTGACTGGATTTCACAGGGCTTTGGAAGATCTCAAGGTGACATACAACCCTGACTGGATCTTCAGAGGGGAGTTCACGGAGGAAGAAGGGTACAAGGCGATGCAGCAGATTCTCGCCATGGACAACAAGCCCACTGCCATCGTAGCGCAAGATCTCATGGCGATTGGGGCTATCAGAGCTATCAAAGACGCAGGCCTCTCAGTACCTGAGGACTTCTCCATCGTGGGATTTGACGACATCGAATTGAGCTGGCACTACGACTTGACCACAATAAGGCAGAAGAAAGAGGTCATGGGGCAAGAGGCGGGAGAACTCTTGCTCAGGATAATACGGGGCGAGGTCTTCTCTCCAGTGGTAGTTGATACAGAGTTCGTTGAGAGAGGAAGCTGTCGCAGGCTGGCATAATCTCAGCCTAGGTGATAAGCTAATTGAGAAGGGTGGCGATCTTGACGATCGCCCTTTCTTTTTCGTGCATGTCCGCTCCTAGATCCGCGGTTAGGCTTCGATAGGAGCTGTGACAGTGACTGAGTGATTGAAGGGTTGATGCAGGACGTGTTGAGGAGCCGAGATGGAGTAAGGCGAAGGACTACTGCGGCAGTCGCTCCACTTGTGCTGCTCTGTGTAGCAATGGTTGTTTCCGGGTGCACCGTGTTCAAACGCCCGATCCAGATACCTTTGCCTGACCATGTGGCCGAGAGTGCTCTCGATAGGAGTATGGCAGTAATCGGCCATCCGTATGTTTTTGGCGGCCAAAGCCCGGAGACCGGATTTGACTGCTCAGGACTCATTATCTGGGCGTATGCAGAGGTGTATAAGGACTTAAGGCTATGGGACGGTTGCACGCTCGTAGACGACGCAACTATGGACACGCTGTGGCGATGGAACGTGGCGCACATAAGACCTGAGGAGATGAAGCCTGGAGACATCGTATTCATCACTGACAACGACCAGAGAGTCAGTCACGGAGGGCTCTTTATTGGTTGGAAAACTTACCTCTCTGAGTTTTGGTTTATAAACGCATCTTCGTATGTTCCCTTAGGCGAAGAGGTGGGAAGCGTCCGCGTAGACTCTTGGCCGGTAAACGGCATGAAGCGTGACCAGTGGTTTGTAGGTGCAGGCAGGCTTCTAACTAGTCGCTGATAAAGATGCTCCTTGAGCCCTGAGGTCTCCAGGCCGCCACTGATTCACTGAATATGCAGCCAACCGATCTACAGCCATATGTTACAGCCTGAAACAGAAGGATGTTAGGGAGCGGACTAGAAGGACTCATTGTCCAGACTGCAAGTGTTGCGATAATGTTCCAATCGTCCGGTTTGGAAAGGAGCATCCAGATGAGACATAGGCCCAACATCCTGCACTTCTTTGTGGACCAGCAGCGTTTTGACACCATTGGAGCCCTCGGAAACCCCATCATCAAGACGCCTAACCTGGATCGCCTGTGCGAGACGGGTGTGGCTTTCACAAACGCGTTTTCGCCGTCTCCTGTGTGTGTAGCTGCCAGGTGTTCGATGATCTACGGACAATATCCGATGAACACTTCCTGCTATTCGAATGCGCCCGAGCAAGAGAGCAACAAGGAGACCTTTATGGCCGCACTCACCGATGTGGGCTATCGCACGCACGGAATAGGCAAGTGCCACTTCACTCCCGACCCATATGCCCTCAGAGGTTTTCAGAGCAGAGAGGTCCAGGAGGAGATGGGTGCCCGCAGCCTGGAGAACGAGCCTTATCTCAAGGAGCTGCACGACAGAGGGTACAAGCACATCTTGGAGCCATTTGGTATGCGCGGAGAGATGTACTACATCCCTCAACCGTCGCAGCTGCCTGCAGATGTTCACCCCAGCCAGTGGGTGGGAGATCGATCAATAGCCTTCATAAAAGAGCAGGGCAACTCTGATGATCCATGGTACTTGTTCTCCAGCTTCATCCACCCGCACCCGCCTTTTACCCCGCCTAGTCCCTGGTACAAGCTTTACCGAGCTCCACAAATGCCGCTGCCCAATGTCCCCGCGGATTTTGAGAGCCTTCAGACGTATGTGAATAGATGCCAGAACCGCTACAAATACAGAGATCAGGGGATTGACCAAAACTTGATCAGGTGCATGAAAGCGTTTTATTACGCATGCATTTCGTTCGTAGACTATCAAATAGGCAGAGTTCTGGATGCTCTCAGGTCGACGGGGCAGCTGGACAATACCTTGATAGTGTTTACAAGCGATCACGGAGAGCTTCTCGGAGACTACAACTGCTTTGGCAAGCGGAGCATGCACGACGGTAGTGTGAGAATCCCGATGATATTAAGCATGCCCGGCCGCTTTGAGGGCGGCGAGGTCGTGGATACTCCGGTCAGCCTGATCGACCTGGCTCCGACATTCCTTAATATAGCTGGGACATCCATCTCTACTCACAAACTCGATGGAGTGGATTTGGCTGATGTTATGTCCGAAGCTTCGAAACGAGAGATGGTTTTTGCCCAGCACTCGTACTCCGAGGCCAACGTGTTGAATGGTGTAGTGCCGATCCGGGCGGAGTATTGGGAAAATCCAGACCTATGGAGAGCAGCAATGTCTCAGTACATGGCTGTTACAAGGGATTGGAAGTATTTCTACAGCGCTCCGGACAACAAGGAGTTCTTGTTTGACAAGATAACCGATCCGAATGAGACTCGAAACAAGGCAGGAAATCCGTTCTACGCGGATATTCTGGCTTCGGCCAGGAAGTCGCTGATCGCCCATCTGAAGTCGGGCGGTGAGGTTGCTGGCATTGACGGGGATACCTGGCGGAGATTCGACCCGCCAGAGTTTCCGGACAATCCTGATGCAGGACTGCTGGTTCAGGATGTTCACACACCGTGGGCGGGCACTGTTCCAGGTTATTGATCATGCTATTGAGTGGTTGAGAAGAGCGCAGGAGGGACATCATGACAAACAGGCCAAACATTCTCCTCATCATGTCGGATCAACATCGGTATGACTGCGTAGGGCGAGCCAACGATTACCCGGTTGAGACTCCGAACATAGACAAGCTAGCATCGCAGGGAATGTGGTTTGAACACGCTTATACGCCGATTCCCCTGTGCTGCCCGACCAGGCAGGCTTTTCTTGCGGGCAAGCGTCCAGAGGCTCTAGGGTGCCACTGGAATTACGATCAGAATATCAAGATACCGCCTCTAGATCCAGGCGAGTACTCCTGGCCACGAGACTTGAAGCAGGCCGGGTATCGCTCTGCATACATAGGCAAGTGGCATGTAAATCCTGAGCACGGTCCTACTGAGTATGGCTATGACGAGCACATAGGCGAGCGTCTCTACGGCGCTTATCGCAACAAGCTATTCCCGGATGTTAAGTACAAGGATCCGTTCATGGGGGAGCCGGACCCGATACCTCTCGAGCACAGCCGCACGCATTGGCAATCGGACAGGGCAATAGAGTTGATAGAGAGGTACACTGAGGCGGGCTCACCTTGGCATATACGCCTGGAGTTCACAGAGCCTCACCTTCCGTGCAGGCCTGCAGGGCGGTTTGCGACTATGTACGACCCAGACCGGATTCCAAAGTGGCGTAGCTTTGACGATGACTTCGAAGGGAAGCCGTACGTACAAAAACAGCAGCTGTACAATTGGGGAATTGAGGACTACACTTGGGAGGACTGGGCGCCTATTGTCGCCAGGTACTACGGCATCATCAGCCAGTTGGATGATGCAATCGGCAGGGTGCTTGACAAGCTCGATCAGCTTGGTATAGCTGACAATACCATAGTCATCTACACCTCTGACCATGGAGACATGTGCGGCGGGCATCGCATGATGGATAAGCACTATATCATGTACGATGACGTAGTGCGTGTGCCTCTCGTGATCAGATGGCCTGGCATTGTCGAGCCCGGATCGGTATGCAGCGAGTTTGTCTACAACAGCCTGGACCTGCCGCCCACTATCCTCGACCTGCTCGGCCTAGATCCTACTAAGATCGTTCACAGCCGGTCCTTCTTGCAATTGCTGAAGGGGCAGCAAGTAAGTGACTGGCGGAATTGCGTCGTTTCGACGTACAACGGCCAGCAGTTTGGCTTATACACACAGCGGATGCTCCGTACCAGAGAGTGGAAATACGTCTGGAACACCACTGACGTCGACGAGTTGTATGACCTCAGGAACGACCCTGATGAGCTGGTCAACAGGATCCACGATCCTCTGTGCGCAGATGTGGTCGCAGAGTTGCGACGAAGGCTCTTTTACGAGCTCAAAGCCATTGACGATGGATTTGTCAAAAATCCTTGGATGCAGCGTCAGCTGCTCAACAACAGGAAGCTTTAGAGACAGCCCTGGCAGTTGTCACTCATCAGGGCCCGACTTCGACTACAACCGTCTCAAGACCGACGGGTGCTTCGGCGCTTCGAATGGGGCGGTTGTAGTCGAAGCTTGTACAGGCGCTATCAGCATCAGGTGAGGCCTCGCTCCTTTAGAGGCTTTGAGAGGCGCAGGGTAACGGGAGGCATGTGGAGAATTACCAAGTACTGAAGGACAAGCCATAGGTGGCACAGAAAAGGCGCATTGAGGGCATTGCTTAGAGTGGGGTAATGCGTATGAAAAGGCTTCTTAGGCTGTTGTTTGCGCTCCTTGCCATCGCTTCGATCACTTTCGCCCCCAACCATACAGAAGGTAACAGCATCAGTCTGACTGAGGATGAGGTCGCCTTTCTAAATGATCATCCTGTTGTTCGACTAGGTGTAGACCCCGGATTTGTACCATTTGAGTTCATTGATAGCGACGGCCAGTACAAAGGCATCGCAGCAGATTTCATCTCATTGATAAGCCAGAGAGTAGGTATACGCTTTGAGGTAGTACAAGGGCTGACATGGCCCGAGGCCTATGATATGGCTCTACGCGGAGATATCGACGTCCTTGCGGCAGTATCCAAGACAGAAGAGAGAGAGCAGTACTTCCTTTTTTCCGACCCCTACTACTACTTCGCAAGAGTTATTGTGACTCGAGATACCGATACGGGGATCTCTACTATCAGAGATCTGGAGAGGTCTGCCGTGGCTGTTCAGAGAAACAGCTCCCACCACAGCTATCTGCTGTCTTATCCGAGGATAAGCTTGAGCCTGTATGATTCTGTTGAAGCCGCACTCATTGCAGTGGCGAATGGAACAGAAAGAGCCTTTGTCGGAAACCTCGCTACGACCAACTATCTTATTCGTTCAACGGGACTGACAAACCTGAGGTTTACTGCATTTGAGCCGGAAAAGCAGGAGGCCCTGTACTTCGCGGTCCGCAAGGATTGGCCGGAGTTTGTGAGCATCCTCAATAAGGCGCTGAGTACGATCACTCAGGAAGAGAGGATTGCGATCAACAACAAATGGGTTCATTTGCAGACCCAGGCCGACTACGGCCCGCTGATCCGCATAGTCTTGATCATCTGCATCCTTGCAGTCGTGGTAATCGGAGTCTCGTTCTATTGGATTATTCGGTTGAGAAATGAGATTAGGAAGCGAGAATTGGTTCAGCCTTGATAAAGGATTTCTCATGCTTGATGGAAAGGCTTCTCGTAGAAATAGAGGAGTCTCAGGGCCCTGAAGCGATCTGGCGCGAGTATGTTCAGGGAAAGGAGGATGAATGATGCGAACCAAGCATGGATGGATTCGAGGTGCTGAAGGAGCTTGGGCCTTGTATTGAGCAGGATAAACTACGCGTCATTATACTGACGAATTATGACGAGCTGGACAACGAAATCATGGGCCTGCAACTGGGCGCTGTCGATTTTGTCAGAAAACCTGTTCATATGGCCGCCTTGAGGGCGAGAATCGGGATTCATGCGGAGCTTCTACGCATTCAACGCACGCTTGAACAACAGGTGAAGGAGCAAAAATCGACATTTGATGTGATCTTTGATCAAGCGGCTGTCGGAATAGCGATACGTTATTCCAGTGAGGCCGTATCGGCTCGCGAGGCTTCAAGGAGCGACCACGTCAGCATAAACCCGGTTTTTGAGCAGATCACCGGTAGAACGAAAGAGGAGCTCATCAGGATAGGCTGGGCAAGCATTACGCATCCCGATGATCTCGATGAGGATCTAAAGAACTACGAGAGGCTCCAATCAGGCAAGATCAACGGTTACACAATGGACAAGAGATTAATAAGGCCTGATGGTTCGGTTGTTTGGGTGCACTGGATTATGGCTCGCCTTGCCCTATCCGGCGACTCTCGATACAACCATATATGCCTTGTTCACGATATCACCGAACGCAAAAGGATCGAGGAGGCGTTGATTGAGAGCGAGCGCAGCAAGTCCGTGTTGCTTTCCCATCTGCCGGGTTTGGCGTATAGGTGCAGCTATGACCCACATTGGACGATGCAGTACGTGTCTGAAGGTTGTCTCAAGTTGACCGGCTACTTGCTGGAGATGCTTTTGAACAACAGGGACGTCGCCTACATCGACATCATCGCGCCCGAGTATCGAGACCTAGTCCGGGCTGAATGGAACCGCGTGATCTCTGCTCGGCTACCGTTCAGGTGCGAGTACGAGATCGTCACTGCTTCGGGAGATAGGAAATGGGTACTTGAAATGGGCGAGGGCATTTACAGCGAGGCAGGTGAAGTTGAAGCGCTTGAGGGAATCATCATTGACATAACAGACAGGAAGGCCATTGAGGATACTCTCAAGTACGCGAGCGAACATGACAGATTGACCGGCCTGTACAACCTGAGCTACTTCGAACGCCTCCTCAGAAGCGATGCAGAGAAGGAATCGACAGAAAAGAGAGCTATTGTAGGCATAGATCTGCGTGCAGTGCAGTCACTGACTTTGACCTACGGATTTCACTACACCGAGGGGCTGATAAGAGACGTAGTCGACTCTCTCAAGATGTACTCGAGCGACAAGTGCACGCTGTTTAGCATGAGTGACAATCACCTTGCGTTCTACTTGAAAGGTTATTCGGACAAGGCCGAACTTACCAGCTTTTGTGAAGCTATTGCCAATACGTTGCGAGCCACGCTTGAGGCTGAGCGAGTCGGCTGCGGAATCGGCGTCTTGGAGATCAATCAGGACAATGAGAAAGATGTGGAGGGGCTCTTGAGGGACCTCCTGATTGCGTCTGAAAGCGCCACGGACTCCGCAGACAGGGACTTCGGCATTTGTTTCTACGATGCTGAAATCGAAAAGCGGGTAATGCGTGAGCACGAGATCAAATCTGAGCTCACCAGGATAGCGATAAATGCTGATGATGGCAGTTTGTACTTGCAGTATCAACCGATACTGGATCTTAGGTCTGGACAGATATGGGGTTTTGAGGCATTAGCCAGATTGCGCTGCAAGAAGCTCGGCGAGGTATCACCTTTTGAGTTCATTCCAATAGCCGAGAAAAACAAGCTTATCGTCCCAGTTGGAAAGGCGGTCTTTCTCCAGGCGTTCCGTTTTCTCAACAAGCTAAGCGAGAGTGGGTTTGGCGAAGTCAACGTCTCAGTCAACGTATCCGTAACTGAGCTGTTGACCAACGGTTTCTTCAGAGACCTGCTTGATAGGGTACAAGAAATGGGGGTAAACCCCACCAGCGTCGGTATAGAGATCACTGAGTCCGCATTGGCTTCGGACTTCGACGACCTCAATAGAGTCCTCGGTGAGTTGAGGGATGCAGGGATCCATATCTCTATCGACGACTTTGGCACAGGATACTCCTCTCTCGCAAGGGAAGGGGAATTGAACATCGATTGCCTCAAGATCGACAAGTACTTCGTCGACAGGTTGATGCACCTCAAACCTGAGGAATCCATCACCGGAGACATAGTCTCAATGGCGCATAGGCTTGGCCACCATGTCACAGCAGAAGGCGTCGAGCACGAGAGGCAAAGGCAATATCTGCTCGATTATGGATGTGACAGAATACAAGGGCACCTGGTAAGCAAGCCTCTTCATGAAGACGCAGCGATTAGGCTGCTCAGGAGGATGGCGAAGAGACATCTGTCAAGTGATTAGAAACGCCACTTTGGAGTAGGAAGGTCACTTCGGAGTAAAAAGGTCACTCCAGAGTAGGAAGGCCGTTTCGGATTAGAAAGTGGGGATGCCATCCCGTAGAGGGAACTGGAGGCCGTGTCACGGAGGTGATTGGAGATCACCTCGTGGGGCGATCCGGAGGCGATCCCATGGAGCGACCTGAATGCCGCTATAGAGGAGCCGAAGACTGCCGCACAGAGGCAACTGAGGGCGATTTCACGGAGGGAAATGTGCTCATGTACTTCCTGGACTTGAGACGAGAGCCTAAGGTGATCAGATCGGATCATATCCAGATGGGCGGAGTGGACCCGAGGGGGAATCGGATTAGTTTCACCAACTACTACATGGAGCTCAACGGAAGGCCATTTTTCCCGATCTCCGGCGAGTTTCACTACTCACGCTACCCGTATGAGTCGTGGGAAGACGAGATAGTCAAGATGAAGATGTCGGGCGTCAATATCGTATCGACCTATGTCTTTTGGAATCACCATGAAGAAGACGAGGGCGTCTTTGACTGGAGCGGCAATAAGAACCTCCGCTACTTCGTTGATCTCTGCGCCAAGCAGCAGCTCTACGTCATCTTGCGTGTCGGCCCCTTCTGCCATGGAGAGGTGAGAAACGGCGGGATTCCTGACTGGCTCTACGGCAGGCCGTTTGATGTCAGGTCCAATGACGAAGGATACCTTGCTTACGTGAGGCGGCTTTACCGGGAGATTGGGCGCCGGGTCGCCGGCCAGTTTTTTAAGGACGGAGGTCCGATAATCGGAGTTCAGCTCGAGAACGAGTTTATGTCGTCGTCTGCGCCGTGGGAGGTCACGTCTATCTACGTGCACGAGCGGGTTAGCAGGGGGTCAGGCGGCAAGGAGCACATGAGGGTGCTAAAGGAGATCGCGCTCGAGTCAGGGCTGACGCCGGCTTTTTTCACCTGCACTGCCTGGGGTTCTCCCGTGCTCGAGGGAGAGATCCTGCCGCTTCACGGTGGATATGCCTTTTGCCCATGGGCAGTCGATGAGAGCAGGCCAACGCACGCACCGACGCCGGAATACCTGTTCAAGGACCTGCACTGCAGCAACCCCGGCCGCAATAGGTCTGCTGACGAGGCTGGTCTTGACGGTGACGGCAACCTCGGCGGCAATAGCGGCGATCGAGGCCTCGAAGGTGGCATCAAGGGCGGCGGCAGTGATAGCACCGGCCAAGCGCTCAGCGAGGCAGATATCAAGGCGGGCTACCGCATCGAGGACTATCTTTATGCCTGTTGCGAGATGGGCGGAGGTATGCAAGTGTGGTATAAGTACAGGTTTGTGGTGCCCCCGGAGAGCGTTGAGGCTATGGCACTGTGCAAGGTTGCCGGAGGGTGCAACTTCATAGGCTACTACATGTACCACGGCGGTTCCAATCCAGTAGGCAAGCACTCATACCTCAACGAACGCGTCGTGCCAAAGATCTCGTATGACTTCCAGGCACCGCTAGGTGAGTTCGGTCAAGTTAGAGACTCATACAGATATCTCAAGACTTTGCACCTGTTCCTCCACGAGTTCTCCGATGTCTTGATTCCTACGGCGACTGTGCTGCCAGACAACAGCGAATCCATCACACCTGAGAGCAACGACACTCTTAGGTATGCCGGCAGAGTCAAAGGGGACTCGGGGTTTGTATTTCTTAACAACTATCAGGACCACGTAGAAATGAGGGATCTGAAAGACATACGGATGTCCGTCCGCACCGAGTCGGGCGACATTGTCTTTCCTAGAAGGAACGGTTTTACGCTCAAGAAGGACGAGTGCGCCATCCTGCCCATCAACCTTGACATCGAAGGGGCGAGGTTGCGGTATTCAACCGTTCAGCTTCTGACCCGACTTCCCGTAGAAGACGAGGTTTATTACTTCTTCTTCGCGCGTGAGGGATTCGACCCGGAGTACTGTTTCTGCAGTGACAGTGTCTTAAGCATCGAGGCCACAAGGGGTGAGATTGAGCGCGATGGAGATGCAGTCTACGCGTTCGTCCAGCCCGGCATGGACAGCGTCGTCAGAGTCGCGAGCAGGACTGGTGCAAAGGTGGCAATATGCACTCTGACGAGAGCTCAGGCGCTTGATCTTTGGAAGGCGCCTGTCTGGGGCAGGGATCGAGTCATCATCTCAGACTCAGCAGTGTTGGCTACGGACGGATATGCAAAGCTGCAGAAGACGGGCAGCTCCGAGATGAGTCTCCGCGTTTTCCCAGGTGTCGCCGAAGGGCTCAGGACGCCCTATGGAGTCTGTGATTCCGAGAGAGATGGAGTATTCCAGCGCTATAGTCTGAGAGTGCCCGACGCTAATATAGATCTAAGAGTCGAGTACGTTAGACCAAACAAGGCAGTCGTTCACATCTCGCCTGAGTCGTTCGCAGGCGTCGACGATGTGTTGTTGCGCATCGACTATCGAGGCGATGTCGCAAGTGCGATGATCGACGGAAAACTGATTAACGACAATTTCAACAACGGCACGACGTGGGAGATCGGGCTTAAGAGATTCCTGCCGGAAGTAGCCGAAAAGCCCATCTACTTCTACGTAACCCCTCTTCGCAAAGGCAGGACTGTAATTGCCGATTCGACAGCCGGCCCCCACCGCGAGTTCGTGGGCGAAGAGGTCGCTGAGATAGTCTCGATCGAGGCCGTGCCTGTCTACTCAGTAGTTGTGGGCAGAAACGTCTAGTGAAAGCGCATCTCAGAGCCTGGGAGAGTGGGATCATGGGTAGTCGTTTCGCTAAGCGCCTATCTGACTATACACACGGTCCTAACCTTAAGTGTCGAGGAGGGAACTCCGAACTATGGATGCGATGCATTTCCGGGAGCTTCAAGCTGAGGTCTTTCGGCTTCACTCAGAGCAGTGCTACGCTGAGGCGCTCGCGCTCCTCGAGCGCGAGGCAGGCCGCCACCCTGACCGATTTGGAGACATCCTGTTCTGGCGGGCTTGTTTCTTGTCCCTGATGGGAGACGTTGATGGAGCGATCGCTTCTCTGCAGGAGGCTGTGGGCCGTGGTCATTGGTGGTCGGAGGGGACTCTCATGCGCGACCCCGACTTGAACAGGCTCCATGATGATTATAGGTTTAGAGAGATCGTGGCTACTTGTCAGGAAAGGCATGCCGAGGCTCAACGAGCTGCCAAACCGGAACTTATCTTGCTGAAGCCCGAGAGCGATCCGCCTTGGCCGTTGTTGATTGCCCTGCATTGCATGGGAGGATCCGCTGATGAATCTGTAGAACACTGGCGGTCTATGGCAGCAGATGGCTGGCTGGTTGCCGTCCCTCAGTCATCACAGGTTATCTCGCCCGGACGTTACTGGTGGGGAGACCAAGACCGTGCAGTAAAGGAGATTCGCGAGCACTATGAGGCGATAGCTCGTGAGTGTGAAGTTGACTCTGGTCGCGTGGTCATCGCAGGTTTTTCACAGGGCGGATCAACCGCCATACGGATTGGCCTCAATCGACTCCTTCCTGTGAAAGGCGTCTTTGGGATCGCGAGTACTCTCCGAGATCTAGATGAGGTGCAGCGAGCCATTGCAGACCCCCTATCTCGTCAGGTGCGGGTGTATCTAGTAGTTGGGGACAAGGATCACTTCTTTAGTCGCACTGTAGAATTCTACGAGCTCCTGAGATCCGTCGGAGTGGCCGTGCAGCTCGAGGTGCGACCAGGTCTTGGCCATGAGGTCCCTGAAGATATCGGTAGGAGCATAGCCACGGGATTTGAGTTCCTCCTTGGCTAACTCGTGCTAGTCTTGAGACCCTTTGTTCAAGTCTTGCTCAACAGGGGCAGCTTAGGCTCCTCGGACAAGCGCGTTTGGACAGACAGCTTCGCTCAAGCACCTCAGAGCAAGCGCTTTCGGACTAGCACCCCTGCCCCGATACGTTGGCCCTATCAAACGCCGGGCGTTTGACGTCGACCTTCATCACCGGCTGTTATCTTGGTGCCGAATGCCTGACGTCAGTCTCTAGCTCCCACTGCTGTCTTGGCACATTACGCCTACGGTCAGCCTCATGAACTCACGGCTGTCCCAGCAGTAGAATGTTATATATGGTTTAATAGTATAAAGCCTTAAGCGAAAATGAATAGGACTGTATAATAAGGTTAAGGCTTTATATCGCCCGAAGCGTAAAAACGCAATAGGAAGAATAAAATTTTTGCCGGGGATAGGCCAGCCTTGCAAACTGGCTGACAAGCGAAGTCTCCCCGCTTCCCCGGCAACAATTTCAAAAATAGGGAGACAGAAAGGGAGACGAATCTATGAAAGGGAAAGTCATTCGGGACATTAGGAACAAGGAAGCAAAAAGAAAGCAACTCCAAAAGGAGATGTTCAGGCAAGTGTACAATAGGTCAAAGGAGAAGGCTTTTTCTGATATAGACCAACTTAACATGGACAGCTTTCGGGCTATCCCTAAAGACATAATTTCCTATGGATTATCAAAGGCTGCCCTGGCTGTTTATCCGGTGCTCTGCTGTGAGGCCGATTTTGAGAAGGATGAAGCCTTCCAGATATCGCAGAAAAATATTGCCCGCTTTGCAGGAGTGAGCGAGAACAGCGTCCGCAATGCCTTGAAGGAATTAGAGAACGCCGGACTGCTAACAAAAGAAAAGGTTACAGATGGCCCCCGCCATTTCTACATCTACCGAGTGGGCTTCTTCTGCAAACCCATACTGGACAAGGCCAGACAGTATGGAGGAGCAATCTATTTCTATACCTGCATCATTGAAAATGGGATATGGGCCAGCCTTCCTCTGGGAGCCAAGGCCATCTATCTATTCCTGAGAGCAGAGGCAAAGCAGGACTTGGATATCTACTCTGAAATTGAGGGAATCATGACTGGAGAATTCTACGAGCCAATGGAATATCCCGAATACATCAG